>Ga0075116_10000027_pt1 | contig 64929 bp, 65 predicted proteins | sample AntAceMetag02UKC_FD_69786 | JGI IMG/M metagenome (GOLD analysis project Ga0075116, IMG submission 69786) | Saline lake microbial communities from Ace Lake, Antarctica- Antarctic Ace Lake Metagenome 02UKC | ecosystem: Environmental > Aquatic > Non-marine Saline and Alkaline > Saline | place...
GACTGGTTTACTTTTCTTCTTCAAAAAACCAAATATCATAACTACTCCTTTGTAAGTGTATATTTCATACAAACAAAAGGCCGTCGGGATCAATATAGTACCCTGACGGCCTTGTCAATTGTTACATTATATCATTAGATATTAATTTTTTCTGCAATATCAGACACATAAGGTGCCTTCCAATATTCGCCCATGAGTACCTTTATAATACCTACGAGTGAATATATACCAGCTACTAAATAAACTATAGCAAATACAAACTGGCCTAAAACTGGTATTATATTAACCAAAAGGGCAGCTGCCTCAGCTATAAAGAGAACTAAACCTTGTTTACTATGAAACAAAACAAACTTGTTGTCCTTTTTAAGTAGCAATGGAAGCAGACACAAAATACCAATATAGGAAAGTATAGCCCATACTTTTCCCTCCGCAACTTGCTCGTCTTTAGAACTTGTGGTCTTTTTTACTTCTTCAGCCATTTTCTTCCCTCCCACTTAATGGATATATTTTCATTACTTTTAATATATCACAAGAAAATAACTTTGTCAAATAAAAAGCCCCGCAGAACTACTTGCTCTGCGGGGCTTATATTAATCTTCTAAAAAACTAAATTAGAAGGATACCTTCATAGAACCGGTAACACTTGTACAAATAGTGTCATCAGCTGCTGCTGCATTATTAGGATTGTCTGCTTTGTAGTAACTACCTGGCCAGAACCAACCGGCTACTAAACCAAGCTGTACATCTTCAGTGTAATCATAAGTCAAGCTGAGATCTAATTCATCGCCAGCATGTCTATCAAATCCACTTACAGGAGCTTCTACGAATTGAAAATATGCGTATTTAGCACCTAAATGTACATCATCGATATCCCAGTATGCTAAAGGATCGATGTTACCAGATACTAAGATCTGGTGCATGTTAGTATCAGTTGCTGTATCATTAGCATCTTGGCTATTCCAGAAGTTGCCAAAGTAACGACCATTCCAACCATAGATAACTGTATCTGATTTTCTCATGAAAGGTGTATAGAAGTTACCCATGTCACCTTGTTCGCGAGGATAGTTATTGTAATCTTCGCCTTCACGGAATGTGTAGCAAAGACCTAACTTAGGTACACCGGTAACGTCGGCAAATAAATAATCACCACCGACTTCAGCACCCCAAGAACTAATATCAACAGTCTTAACACCAATTATGTTATTTGCTGCATCATAATCAGTTGTTCCCCAGTCACCAAACTGGTAGGCAACTTCACCATAAAGATCTAAATTTTCTACAGGAACCATACTACCTCTGGCACCAACTGTGTGAATTTCCTGATGAGGAATACTTTCAACTAATTGAGTATTCGCACCATTTACAGCATCAGGAATGTGAATTGTTGTAACTGTACCAGTGTCCTGCTCGTTAAGACCTAAATAGTAAACTTCGATTTCTGAATCATAAGCATCAATTGGCTTATTAATATTAACAAACCAAAGATCAAAATCATCTCTTGAGTTATAGTTATTTCTTACGGTGTTACTAGTACCTTCATCGATCTTAGAATATACTAAGTCAATAGAAAAATCTTCATAATCAAGTTGAGCTTTGATTGCATCAAATGCATCATACTGTGAAAGCTGAGCATATGAATAGATAGAACCTTCAGGATCAATGACGTTTGAACCAAGTGCAAAACCTCTACCATAATAAAGAGGTTGGCGACCAACAGTAAGTGTTAGTGGCTCATAAAGCATTTCCTGTAAAACAACATAAGCTTCAGCTATACCAACATCCATAGAAACTGCATCATCATTAGCGTAATCCCAAATTCTCTGGTTTACGAGTTTTAAACGAGCTGATACATTGTCTGTTAAGTCAGCATCAAAGTTAAGACTTACAGTAGTTGCCCAGAGTGTTGAATCTGGAGAAGTATTGACACCAGTAGCATCATAGTAAAATGAATTGTACTGGTCCCAAATACCGTATGTGTTAACGTCTCCGCTAACTCTTATTCTCTGTACTTCTGCATTAGCTACTGAACAAAAAGCCAGCACTAACACTAGAGCACATATAAGAGTAAACTTCTTCATTTCTTTTCTCCTTAAACGTAATTACATGTGAGTTAAATTTATTAATCATTAGAGCTTTCATTGCTCTAAGTGATACGTACTATTTATATGCTCATCATCATATAGTGGTAACTCCTAGCGTTTAGAGTATTTTTTGATTCCCCCCTTTCTTGCTAAAGATTGAAATTACCTACGATGGTAAGGCCTGCAAAAACTTTACTACTTTGAGATAATGTTACCATATAAACATAACTTTGTCAATACCCCTGATTTTTTTTTAATATGGCGTATTTTAAGGGGTTACATCAAATAACTGGCGCCCCAAGCAGGAGTCGAACCTGCGACACCAGGTTTAGGAAACCTGTGCTCTATCCATCTGAGCTATTGGGGCAAAATAAAGCCTATATATACTATATATACTTTATCCTATTATAAGCTAAAGCTGCTCCAAAAATAAAACCTCTAGACTCAACACAAACAACTGTATCAATTTCTCTATCTTTATATCTTTTTGTTAATAAATCAACACACTGCCTGAATTTTTTGCCATCCTGCAATACAGTAGTAATATCTTTAAAGTTATTTCCTTTCTTAGGAAAATCAGGAACATCGCGTATGGCATCCTTGAGATTATTTTTTACATGTTCATCTGGCTTCATTCTATTACTTCTTTTTCTTCTTTATAGTTTTTGATTTCTTTACAGTAACTTTTGATTTAGTTATTTTTTTTACAGCTATCTTCACTACCTTTTTCTTTTTTAAAAGTGCCTTCTTTATGCTTTTTTTAGGTGTTGCCTTTTTTGTTTTAGGTTTAGTCGTTTTTCTAGAAAGAGTTCCTTTGAGATTCTTTTTATGAACCTTGATGACTTTTTGCTTAGTCATCTTTTTTGTTTTTAATTTTGGTTTTTCCTCTTCTAAAACTAAACCCTCTTGAGCCGCTAAATAAAGTTTTAATTTCTTCATAGATGCATTTTCTATCTGCCTAACGCGTTCTCTCGTTATTCCGAATCTTTTAGCAGTCTCACCCAACGTATAACTTGTACCATCCTTAAGGCCAAATCTCAAATTCAATATCTCTTTTTCTCTTTCAGATATTAAGTTCAACAAACCATCAACTCTTTCTTTTCTAAAAACTTTAGCTAATTCGTCAGTAGGCGAAATCATACTTTCATCTTCTATCAAATCCATAAACTGACCAGAACCATCTTCACCTATTGGCGCATCTAGAGAACTTGCTTTTGAGGCAATCTCATCAATCTGTCTCACCTTCTCTATGCTCATCTTCATCATATGAGCGACTTCCTTTACGCTTGCAGACCGGCCAAATTTATGAGCCAACTGTTCAGTAACTTTTCGCCAACGGGTTATTATTTCAGCCATGTAAACCGGAATTCTGATGGTTTTACCCTGATTAGCTATAGCTCGCGTTATGTATTGTTTTATCCACCAAGAGGCATATGTGCTAAAACGATAACCTTTTTTGGGATCAAATTTAGAAACTGCTTTCATTAACCCTAAGTTACCTTCCTCGATCAAATCAGAGATCGAAACACCAAAGTACTTATAACGCTTAGCTATATTAATAACTAAGCGCAAGTTAGACCTGATCATTTCAGCGCGAGCTTCCTTATCTCCCCTTATTATTCTTCTTGCTAATTTTTGTTCTCTCTCTGGAGTAAGGAGCGGAATATCTTTTATATCTTTTAAATATAGTCGTATTATATCCATAGGTGATTATTTTCCTAAAGCAGCTTGTGCAGCTGCAAGTTTAGCTATCGGTATTCTATATGGAGAGCAACTTACATAAGTAAGACCTACCTTATGACAAAAGTTTACACTTTTAGGCTCACCACCATGCTCACCACAAATACCTGTTTTAAGTTGTTTGTTATTCTTTCTTCCTAATGCAACCGCCATTTCAACCAATTTACCTACGCCAGGAATATCCAAAACTTGGAACGGATCATAATCATAAATGCCCATAGATACATAATCGGGTAAAAACTTACCTGCGTCATCCCTAGAGAAACCGCAACCCATCTGAGTCAAATCATTAGTTCCAAAAGAGAAGAAATCAGCATACTCAGCAATTTCATCTGCTGTAACTGCCGCACGAGGAACTTCAATCATAGTGCCTATCTTATAAGCAATCTTCTTCTTCCTCTGTTTAAATACATTAGCGATAACTGCCTCTGCTCTTTCTCTGGCAATTTTAAGCTCCATATAATTACCAACTAGAGGTATCATTATTTCGGGCTGCACCTTGGTGCCCTTTGCACTAACATTCATAGCAGCTTCTATTATAGCCTGTACCTGCATGTCAGATATTTCCGGATAAATCAACCCTAAGCGACATCCTCTATGTCCAAGCATTGGATTAAATTCTTTTAATGATTCAACTTTATTTTGAATTTTTGCCACTGAAATCTTCATAACTCTTGACATCTCTTTTTGTCCAGCTACATCATGAGGTAAAAACTCATGTAATGGCGGATCGAGTAATCTCACTGTACAGGGTCTTCCTTTAAGAGCTTTAAATATACCCTCAAAATCTCTTCTTTGAATAGGTAAAAGCTTAGCTAATGCTTTTTCTCTGCCAGCCTTATCATCAGCTAAGATCATTTGACGAAAAGCAATAATCCTATTTCCTTCAAAAAACATGTGTTCAGTTCTGCAAAGCCCGATACCCTCTGCTCCAAACTTAACAGCAACTTCAGTATCGTGTGGTGTATCAGCATTCGCTCTCACACCAAGCCTTCTATACTTATCAGCCCATTTCATAATGGTGTAAAAATCTCCAGATAATGTAGATTCAACAGTATTAATTTTACCTTTATAAACATTACCAAGGGAACCATTAAGTGAAACCCAATCACCTTCTTTTATCGTTACGTTACCAACTTTAAATTTCTTAGTTTTGTAATCAATTTGAACATCACCAGCACCAGCAACACAGCACTTACCCATTCCCCTGGCTACAACAGCTGCATGGGACGTCATACCACCTCTAGAAGTAAGGATACCTTCAGCTGCATCCATACCTCCAATATCTTCCGGAGAAGTTTCTATTCTACACAATATTACATCCTTCTTGTCTGCTGCCCATTTTTCAGCCATTTCTGCCGAGAAAACAACTTGGCCACAGGCAGCTCCGGGAGATGCCGGAAGGCCATTTGCAATACGACTATTAGCTTTTTCAGCCTTAGGATCAAACATAGGATGTAATAGCTGATCTAGTTGTTGAGGATCAATTCTAAGTAAAGCGGTTTTCTCATTTATAAGCTTTTCTTTTACCATGTCAACAGCTACCTTGACTGCAGCCGCAGCAGTTCTCTTACCATTTCTAGTTTGAAGCATATAAAGCTTACCTTCCTGAATGGTAAACTCAAGATCCTGCATATCCTTATAATGCTTCTCTAGTCTTTTTCTAATATCGATTAACTGCTTAAATATTTTCGCGTTAACTTTTTTGAGTGTTTCAATGTGTAATGGAGTTCTTATTCCAGCTACAACATCTTCACCCTGCGCATTCATTAGATACTCTCCGTAGAACATATCCTTGCCTGTTGATGGATCTCTGGTGAAAGCAACGCCTGTACCAGAAGTATCACCCATATTACCAAAAACCATAGCTTGCACATTTACAGCTGTACCTATAAGGCCTCTAATATCGTTTATCTTTCGGTATTTTATAGCTCTTTCATTATTCCAAGAACTAAATACAGCATCTATAGCATGCTTAAGCTGAATTTTAGGATCAGTTGGAAAACTCTTTTTGGTAACTTTCTTGTAAATCTTCATATAGCGATCTACAACTTCTTGTAACATGCTCGCATCCAAATCAGTATCTTGCTTAGCCTTATACTTTTTCTTAACGGCATCAAGCTCATGCTCAAATAACTCATGTTTTACACCCATGACAACATCACCAAACATCTGGATAAATCTTCTATATGCATCCCAGGCAAATCTTTCGTTACCCGTTTTATTAATGAGTGCAGTAATTACATCGGGATTGATACCTAAGTTCAAAACCGTATCCATCATACCCGGCATAGATACAGCAGCGCCAGATCTAACAGATACTAATAAAGGATTATTTTTATCGCTAAACTTAGCTCCCATATCTTTTTCAAGTTTCTTAATTCCATCATCAACTTGTTTCTCTAGTCCTTTAGGCCATTTCGTACCTGCTTTATAAAATTGATCACATGCCTCTGTACTTATGGTAAAACCAGGAGGCACTGGCAAACCTATATTTGTCATTTCCGCTAGGTTAGCACCTTTGCCACCTAGAAAATTTTTCATTTGAGTCTTTCCTTCTGCCTTCCCCGATCCAAAGCTGTAAACAAACTTCTTCATTACTTCACTCCCTTTGTTTTAGTATTAATTTTGATTAATTGAAATTTTTGATAAATCTGCTACATGAGTTGCGTAGAGCTGATTAATATCTTTCATAAGAGACAATCGATTGTTTCTTATTTTTACATTATCAACATTGACCATTATCTTATCAAAGAAAACATGTACTGGTTGGCTAAACGCACAAACATATTTCTCTGTAGCTTGAATATACTTCCCTTTATTAATTAAACCAAGAATATCTTTATGATTTTTTTCAAAAATATCCCCTAGCTGCTTTTCTAAATCTTCCTTGAATAACTTTTTATTAACACTCGGTAAATTACTAGGAGCTTTCTTTAATATATTACTCGTTCGTTCAACTATTTTAGAACACTCAAAAAAATCCTTTGACTGCCTTATTTTTTTTAGCTGCTTTATTCGTTCAACGATATCTAAATAATTATCACAATTAGCAATTATAACTGACTCGATTAATTCAAGTTCACCTTCATCCTGACTAAGAATCTGTCTTAGTCTTTGATTGAGAAAATCAATCACTTGCGCCTTTAACTCAGATGCTTTTATCTGATTACCTACAGAGATAAGTGAAATGCTTTTATCTATTAATAAATTCATTGAAACAGAAAGTTTCTTATTTAATATAATACGTACTACGCCTAAAGCACTACGCCTAAGAGCATATGGATCATAACTACCTGATGGTATCAAACCTACACTAAAATAAGCCGTTATATTATCTAATTTATCAGCCAAACTCACTATACATCCAGCAATACTCTTAGGGATATCATCATCTTGAGATTTAGGTTGATAATGCTCAAGTATACCTTCGCACACCAAAGGTTCTTCTTTGGATTTTAAAGCATATCTACTGCCAATAACACCCTGCAAAGCAGGAAATTCTCCAACCATATCAGTAACTAAATCTGCCTTAGATAAATAAGCACATCGTTTAACCTTTTCAGTCTTTTCCTTGTTCAATCCTAAATGATGTGCAATAAAATCAGAGATATTTACTAGTCTCTCTGTTTTTTCATACATGCTACCTATGTCTTTTTGGAAAATAATATTCTTTAATTTATCAACTTTTTTTACTAACGGCTCCCTAGTATCCTGACTTAAGAAGAATTCGCTATCTTTCAATTTAGCCTCTAAAACTTTTTCATAATTTTCACAAATATTCTTTTCAACCTTACCAGAAACATGATTATCTATAACTGCCAAAAAGACAGGCATCACCTTATTGCTCTTATCTTTAATGGCGAATAGCTTTTGTCCTTTTTTCATACTCGTAATAAGTACTTCTCCGGGAACCGATAAATATTTTTTGTGAAATGAACCAGCTATAAAGCCAGGACACTCACAAAGATTAGTTAATTCATCTAACAAATCGACATCATATGACAACTCACCCTTATATTTCATTGCTAAAGCATTTATCGCTTTTTCTATATTTTGCCTTCTAGAAAGGAAGTCTAATTCAACATAGTTTCTTTTTAAATATAAAAAATAATCCTTTTCACTTTTAACATTATGAGCCTTAGGGGATAAGATTTGATGACCATAAGTTATATTAGAAGTTTCCAGGCCAGCCAATTTAAAAACCACTGGTTTTTGCTTCCATAAAACCATAATCCATCTAATTGGCCTAACAAAGGTATAGCCTTTATTCCAATGCATATTCTTATCACAACTAACAGAATTAAGCAGCTCTTCAATAACTTTGGGCAGGATATTTGATACCTTATTTGCTTCCTTCTTTTTTGTTCCAAAAACATAATCTCCCTGAGGAGTTTTTTTAATCTGTATATCTATTTGTTTTATACCTGTTTTATTTAAAAATCCCAGGAGAGCTTTAGTGGGTTTATTGTTATCATCATAGGCAATTTCTTTTGAAGGTCCCCTCAATTCAATTTCTTTAGCTTTCTGAAGCTCATCAACATTTTTTATGTAAACTACTAATCTTCTATAAGTATCAAAGGTCTCAATTTCGCCGTAAGTTATATTATGCGCCTTAAGCAATTCTTGAGCATTCTTCTTTAGCTGCTTCATAGCTGAATATATAAAGCTAGCCGGCAGTGGTTCTGTGCCTACTTCAAATAAGATATTATTTATAATTTTTTTATTTGCCATTTTTCTCATAATACATTTGTGCACATTTATTAGCAAGACGCCTTACGCGAGCTATAAATGTGGGTCGTTCACTTTGACTTATTGCCTTCCTGGCATCAAGCACATTAAATATATGCGAAACTTTTAGAGTGCACTCATAAGCAGGAATTATCAAACCTTCATCTATTAATTTAGCCGCCTCACCTTCATAAAGCTTAAATAAATTAAGATACATATCTATATCAGCTTTTTCAAAATTATAAGCACAGCTTTCTTTTTCTCTATCTTTTTGCAGATCACCATATGTAACTCCATCAGCCCATTCTAAATCAAATAAGTCATACTTATCCTGCAACACCATAGCTATACGCTCTAAGCCATAAGTTAACTCACACGCCACATCCTTTAATTCCACCCCGCCCATCTGCTGCATATAAGTAAATTGTGTAATCTCCAATCCATCAAGCCATATCTCCCATCCCAATCCCTTGGCACCTAAAGTAGGAGATGACCAATCGTCTTCAATGAATTTAAAATCGTGTTTTTTCAGGTTAATGCCTATATATTCTAGACTATCTTGATAAAGCTGCTTAACATTGTCCGGGGATGGTTTTAGTATGACTTGATATTGATAGTAGAACTGAGTCCGCAATGGATTATCTCCATAGCGCCCATCAGTCGGCCTTCTTGAAGGCTGAACAAAAGCAGTATTCCACCTATTTTTATCCAAGCATTTCAAAAATGTAGCTGTATGAAATGTTCCTGCCCCAACTTCTATATCGTAGGGATAAACAATCACACAACCTTTGCTTTTCCAGTATGTTTCTAGCTTTGAAATTAAATCTTGAAAGTTCATAATTATTTTTTCTTCTTTAGTCAGCGTATTTTAACACATCAATAATTACAAGGCAATAGCTTTTTATGTGTTTAAATTCTATAAATACTATTACGCTTGATTAACAAAACTTCTGGAACGAATATTCTTATCAATGTGGAACTTAATAAAATCATCTAAAATATGACTTAGTTGCCTCCTTACCCTACTAGTCATATCTAAACGCCAGACACTATCGAAATCAGACTTCTCAATATGCAACATTGAAGCCAGTGTCCCTTTAAATATATCATGCGACAAGCTATCTTTTGCACAACATTTATAGCAAATTAAACCGCCATATTTAGAGCTAAATTTAGCCTTTTCCCCTATGGGGCTATCACAAGATATACAAGAATCTACGCGTGGCTTAAATCCTGAGAGAATTAATGTTTTAACTTCATAAATACTTTTAACTGGGGCAGGTTTTTTTGAGACCTTTAACGCTTTAAGACTTTCGTAAATCAACTCAAAAAGTTCACTATTGCTATCTTCAGCTTGTGTTACCGCGTCCAGCAAATCAATAAAATACAAAGCGTGTACAATGCGTTCATAATTAGTTCTAATTTCAAAAAAATAATCTAATAAATCACACTGACTTATTGTGTAAAGGCCACCTCTTTTATTCTTATAGAAAACAACTTCGCAAAGTGTAAACGGCTCCAGAAAATTAACTGATTTATTTTGAATACCGCGAACACCTTTCATCACTCCACTTATTTTTCCAAAATCCTTAGTATAAAGTGTAGCTAAAACAGAGGTTTCGCGAAGCTTTTGACGTTTTAAAACGATAGCTTGAGATTTTTCTATAGACATAATATTAAATTAATTAAATACACTAAACAACCAAGTGGCCATCAAAAAATATATTAAAACACCAGTAATATCATTAGCTGTTGTAATGAAGGGGCCGCTGGCTATTGCAGGATCAATGTTAATTTTCTCAAATAATAAAGGTACTAAAACTCCTATTAAAGCAGCCACGAGAATAGCAACAAACATGGCTATCATTAAAACTAAACCCAAGACCGGATTATTATCAAATAAATATGCTACTATTCCAACTACAACACCACAAACTACACCCATAATCAGAGCTTGTCTAATTTCTTTATAAATGACACCTCTTATATGATTCAAATCTATATTGCCGGTCGCCAAACCCCTAACAGTTATTGTTGATGATTGAATACCTATATTTCCACCCATGCCGGTAATTACAGGTATAAAAAACGCTAGTGCAATTACCTGTTGCAATGTAGCCTGAAAATTTCTAATTAATGTCGCCACAATAATACCCCCTATAAGGGTAGCAATTAACCATGGTAAGCGCTGTTGTACAACTCCAAGCGTTGACTTTCTATAAATTTCTTCATGGGAAATACCAGCCATTCTGTATATATCTTCTGTATCCTCTTCTGTTATAACATCAATAACATCATCTACAGTAATAATACCCAGAAGATTGCCTCCCTTATCAACAACCGGCACCGCTAAAAGATTATATTTTGAAACTATTCGGGCTACTTCCTCTTGGTCCAAGTTAGGATCTACAGTTACAGTATTATGATTCACTAACTCTACTAAACGTGAATTAGGACTTGCAGTAATAAGACTTTTTACAGGTAAAACACCTGTGAACTTATTATCTCTATCTATTACATAAACATAAACAATCTGAGCTTGGACATCTTTGACAAACTGCCGTAAAGCCTCTATAGCTCGAGAAGCAGTTAAGTTATCCTTAAGTGTCAAAAAATTAGTGGTCATAAGGCCACCAGCAGATTCTTCATCGTATTTAAGCAACTGCTGCACTTCTTTGGAATCCTCTTTTTTCATTAAGTTGAGTACTTCTTTTTGCTTCTCACTTGAGAGATCTGCTAATATATCAGCCCCTTCATCCGGAGGCATTTTTTCAATTAATTTTGATATTTTAAAAGTAGAAATCTCTCTTAAGAGTTGATATTCACTTTGAGGATCAAGTTCACTTAAAATTTGAGCAGCCATATCATAATCCAAAACTTCAAAGAGATCAATTCTCTCTTTATGATTCATGTTGCGCAAATGATCAGCAATATCAGCTGGATGCATATGTGCTAAATTATTTAAATTAATTTCATTCTCTTTGCGATTCATTATTACTCACTATCCCTTAATTCCTTGTATATAGGAGTTAGTTTTCCACCCGAAACAACTAATTTCAGAGCTTCCTCAACACTCATATCTAAATAAATGATTTCTTTCTCAGGCACTAGTAAAAAAACACCTGATGTAGGATTGGGTGTTGTTGGCAAGAAAACGCTCATCATTTTTAATTTGGTCTTCTTCTGCAATTCCTGCTTAGCTTCAGTTGTTACAAAAGCAATTGAGTAAATTCCTTTTCTGGGATACTCAATCAAAGCGACTTTTTCAAATATCATCCCTTGCCCCAAGAAAGCATTACTTAGTTGTTTAATAGACATATATATTTTACTAATCATTGGAACCCTAAGAAAGATATTTTCGATAAATGAAAATGTTCTTCTTATAAAAAATACTCTTGCAGCTAAACCAATGAGAATAACAGCCACCAGAATACCTATAAAAATTAAGCCTTTAACAAGATGAACAGCAAATGGGAAATATATATCAGGTAAATATGGCTTAGCAGTTTTTATTAAAATATCTGAAATCGGGTCTAAGATAAGCTCCACTGTTTTAATAATCAGAAATCTCAGAATCACATAAGTTAATATTGCTGGCAATATAACAATTAACCCTGTTATGAAATACGTTCTAAACTTTCTAAACAAGATAAAACCTCCCGGATAGCATTGGTTTAATTAGTAAAAAAGATGATAAAAAATCTGAAAACACAATAAAGTTGCTATTACGCCAAGCAAGCTTCCCACAACAACTTCCCAACCCGTATGTATCTCCTGCCTAATTCTACTTTGAGCCACAAGCACAGCTACTACTAAAGTTAGCAAAACTACCATTGAATTTCTGGTTATCAAAGCAATAATTGTCCAGATGCTAAAAGCAATGGCTGAGTGACCAGAAGGCATTCCCCCTCTCAAAGGTGTTCCTTTTTTTGAAAAAGACTTCCCCATTAATACAAGAAATATAACTAACAACAATGAAGCAAATGTTGCATGCCATGGAGAATACTGCACCCTTAAAAGAATTTGTTCTAATTCAAAGTTTATTAGATACTTAGAAAACACTAAGTAACCAGCTATAACTGCAAAAATAGTAGAAATGAGCACACACCCAGCAGCCACATCCTTGATAATTCTAGCTAACGGATGAAAATCAGGAGTTATCAAATCGATGATTTTTTCAATAGCAGTATTAAACATTTCACAAATTAAAACTAAAGCAACTGCCGAACAAATAACTAGTAGCTCAATTTTTTCAAGTTGTAAAAAAATTGATACTAGTATTATTAAGATAGCAAATAAAAAATGCAATCTCATATTTCTTTGAGTCTTTATAGTATATATAATGCCTTCAATGGCAGCATTAAAACTATCGGCTATTGTTCTTTTTTTCATATTTGCTCAACAAAGCTTCCTGCAAATTATCCATAGATCGTTTTTCTTTTTTATTGTAATCTTTATATCCCAATAAGTGTAGTAGTCCATGAATTACATATAACTTTATTTCATGTATAATAGTTTGCTTATAAACTCCTGCCTGCCGCCTGGCAGTCTCAACAGAAATTATAATATCACCTAGGTAAGCTACCGATAAAGCTTTATCCATATCTTTTTCTTCATAAAAAGAAAGAACATCTGTTGTTTTATCTTTATGTCTAAATTTTTTATTAAATTCTCTAATTCTTTTGTCTTGCGTAAATAGTAAGCTAACTTCTGTATTCTTAACACCTTGAGATCTAAGTATAAATATACATAAATTTTTTAACTCTGTTCTAGGTAATCTATAAAATTTCTGATCATTTATTAGATTTATTTTTAAGGCCATTTTTGCCTTTTCTTTTTTTTGGCTCTTGATCATTTTTTTCAGTGTCTGGATATTCTACTCTGCTATGATAAATTCCAGCTAACAAATTAGAAAAGCTTTCAGATATATTATGAAGGTCTTTTAATGTAAGATCACACTCATCAAGTTGACCATCAATAAATTTATTGTTTATTATTTTTTGAACCGTCTGTTTTATCTTCTTCGGTGTTTGATTAGACAAAGCTCTCGTCGCAGCCTCAACCGAGTCAGCTAAAAGCACAATTGCAACTTCTTTTGTTTGCGGTAGAGGTGACTTATATCTAAAGTCTTCTTCCTTCACCTCACCTTCTTTACTTTCATTCTCAATAGCTCTTTGATAAAAATAGAAAGTAAGACTATTGCCATGATGCTGTTGAATAAACTCCTGAATAGCACTACTAAGCTTAAACTTTCGCGCTAAATCAAGACCATCTTTAATATGATTTGTTATTATCAGACTGCTCATCTTAGGAGTTAATTCTGCGTGCTGATCATCAAAACCCATCTGATTTTCACTAAAATATTCTGGCTTTAAAAGCTTGCCAACATCATGGTAATAAGCTCCTACTCGCGCAAGTAAGGAATTAGCTCCAATAGCATCAGCAGCATTCTCAGCTAAATTACCAACAATCAAACTATGATGATATGTTCCTGGAGCCCTAATAACCATTTCCTTTAAAAGAGGATGATTTAAATCAGAAAGCTCGAGCAAACTTATATTAGTAGTAATTTTAAAAATATACTCTAGGACTGGTAAAATACCAGTAACTACAAAAGCACAAACAAAACCATTAGATATCGCCCAAAGACTATCCATAAACATAACATCTGTGTTAAGATTATCTAAAAGATCAATGTTGACAATGGTAAGACAACCTGTAAGCCCTATAAAAAGTCCAGCCTTTAAAAGCTGAGCCCGTCTTCTCACATTTTTTACCGAGTAAATACCTATTAATCCACCAGCTAAATAATATATAAATATACCCAACTGCCCCCCTGAGATCAAGGACATAAATATACTTAAAAATACCGTCATTACAATAGCCAATCTACTACTCAATAGGATAGCTATCAATATTGAAGCACTGGCCAAAGGAACGAAATACCTAGATAAAGGTGAAAAAGTAATAAGCTTAGCTGATAATATAACAATAAAAGAAACTAAACCTATTAGAGCTACACTGCTCACCGATGACAATATATTTGGCTCATACAATTTCATGTACATCCAAAGCAACACTGTCAACAAGATTACAAAAATAGAAATACTAAAGTAATAATATAGCTTCGCTACTTTGCTACCATTGTTATTTTCCAATTCACTTAACTGATTTAAATAAGCCAAGTGATCTTTAGTTACAAGCTGACTCTTAGCAACAATAACACTGTTCTCCCTAATAAGTCTTTCATAATAAACAATGGACTCAGCCTTAGCAGCTTGCTCTCTCTTTTTATCAGTAGCCCTTTCATCATAACTCACATTATCAGTAAGTGACTGTTTGGCAATTTCATCAACTAAAGATTGTGCAGCTTTATCTTTTATATACTCAGGAAGCAAACTTCTCACGAGAGAGTAAGCATCTTTAGTTGTTACCAGAGAACCAGTACCTAAAAGTTGTTCTTTTCCATCAGGAATAACGTATGTTATAAATTCAGCCTTATCAGCAATTTTAACTTTTTCAACCGGATTAAAGATGGGATTTTCTGTAAGTAAGTTAAATATTTGGATAATAGACGTTTCTAGCTTGTCTGACTCTTCTTGACTTAAAGATAGAATATAATTGTAAAAAGTATTCTTAATATCTAAGACGGTTTTATTTTTTAGTAAAACTATCTTTTCTTTCTCATTGATATCTTTCTCAAGCCTTAAACTATCAGCTTCTTTAAACAAGCTCAGTGTTTTGCTATAAATAGAATCATTCTTGCTCTTATCCAAAGCATAAACTTCAGGTACTGCTGCAATGGCCTCATCAACATTGATAGACGTCGCCTTAGAATTAATATCACCTTGAACATAAAAATCGAACGGAGCTTTTATGGTTCTGCGCGCAACGTCACCCACTTGCATAACGCCTTTATAGGGACGAGGGCCTATCAAAATAATAAAAATAAAAACTGCTGCAAATAACAAAACAAGTAAAAAAGAACCTGAAGTTACTTTTAACGCGTGAAAGTTAGATTGTCTTTTTTTCCAAAACATTATTTTTTCCTAAAGTAATTTTCATATGCCTTGATTATGGATTGAACAAGCTCATGACGCACGATATCTTTATGCGTTAAATTCACAAATTTTATACCATTAACACCTTCCAAAATATCGACGGCTTCTGCCAAACCAGTACGTTTTTCACCGAGTAAATCACTTTGAGTAATATCACCAGTTATAACAACCTTTGAATTAAAACCCAATCTAGTTAGAAACATTTTTAGTTGCTCTCTTGTGCAATTCTGAGCTTCATCTAAAATAATAAAGGAATCATTGAGTGTTCTTCCTCGCATATACGCAAGAGGAGCAACTTCTATGATTCCCTTGTCCATAAAATTTTTCACCCTATCGACTTCCATCATATCATACAAAGCATCATACAACGGTCTTAAATAAGGGCTTACCTTTTCATAAAAATCTCCAGGCAAAAACCCCAAACTTTCACCCGCTTCCACAGCAGGTCTAGTAAGAATAATACGACTACAATCACCTCGTATTAAATACATTACTGCCATAGCCATAGCCAGATAAGTTTTACCTGTGCCCGCAGGACCAATTGAAAAAACAATGTCAAAATTCCTAATTGCATCCACATATTCCTTTTGACCCAATGTTTTAGGAACAATCGGTTGCCTTTTATGAGATACTGGTATTTTGTCTAAATATACCTTATCTATTGGGGCACTAACATCTTGTTTTATGGCTTCAATAGAATAGTCAAGTTCTGATTTTTTCATAACCCCACCTTTTCTAATCACCAGAAGAACTTCATCAAAAAGCTTACCCGCTTTTTCAACATCATCTTTGCTGCCTTTAATGGTAAGCTTATCTCCGCGCGATACCGTCGTTATACCAAACTCGTCTTCAATACGCCGCAGATTCTCATCATGTTGACCAAAAAGTAAAACAGCTTCACTACTATCACTAATGGTAATCACTTTTTCCATTGGTAAACCTGTTCTTACCTTGGAATTTTAAGCTTCATACCGGGTTTAATCAAACTTGGTTTTCTAATTTTATCTTTATTAGCTTCAAAGATTATCTTCCACTTGGAAGAATTTCCATAAACTTCCGGACGCCCCGCAATATCCCAAAGCGTTTCACCTTTTTTTACAACATAATAATCATAGGTAGGCTCCACAATAGATATCACTTCAACTTCTTCTACATCTTCAATAACTACACATGACATATCATTAAAATTTTCAGATTTATCATCTGTCGCAGCCTCAAAATAACCCTTATTGTAATCTCCTGGCGTATCAGATGCCATCTTTTTTAAATCATCACTATTATTATTTTCTGAATATTCTTCGGTTGTCATTGGTTCTGAACCAGGCCTTGATAAATCTATATCAACTTTAATGAATGTTTTAGTGGTCTTTGTATTCTTTTTTTGCCCATCACCATCACCCATTAAAAAACCTTGATTACCTGAAACCTCCTGATCAACTCTTTCATATGTAACTGGTTTAACAGTCACACATCCTGAAATCAAAAGCATTAGCATTAATAATCCGCATATCAACAAAGGTGTTCTTGTATTCATGATTACGACACCTCCTTCTTTGAGGGTTTAATAACTAAACCTAATTCGGTTAATTGTTTGCCATCAACTAATGATGGTGCATTTGTTAAAGGACATAAGGCCCTTTGCGTTTTTGGAAAAGCTATTACATCTCTAATGCTTTCATCGCCAGTTATTAAAGTAAGAAGTCTATCTAAACCAAAAGCAATCCCGCCATGTGGAGGTGCCCCATACTCAAAGGCTTCTAATAAGAATCCAAAGCGGGCATTAATCTCATCTTCCGGCATATTAATGATTTCAAATATTTTCCTTTGTAAATCTTTCTTGTTAATTCTTATTGAACCACTAGCTATTTCCGCACCATTGATAACTAAATCATAGGAGCTTGATCTAACCTTTCCAGGATCATCATCTAAAAGTTTGATATCTTCTTTGTAAGGAGATGTAAAGGGGTGATGCTCACTTTCCCATCTTTTATCTGCTTCATTATATTTAAAAAGCGGAAAATCAACAACCCAGACAAAACTATACTTCTCATCACCGCTTCTAAGATCGGGTTTGTCAGTTTTGTATTTCTCCATCGCTTCTTTATGACTTATTTTCACAAAAGGTGTTTTAATATCGACTCCAGCTGCTTGCTTAAATATCTCCTTAATCACCTTTTCACTTATATTAAAAATATCTTCTTGCTCAACAAAAGACATCTCCATATCCAGCTGTGTAAATTCAGGCTGTCTATCAGCTCTCAAGTCTTCATCACGGAAGCATTTTGCAATTTGAAAATACTTCTCTAAACCTGCAACCATTAATATCTGCTTAAAAAGTTGCGGAGATTGCGGTAAAGCATAAAAACTTCCCTGATTAACACGACTGGGAACCAAATAATCCCTAGCGCCTTCGGGAGTACTTTTCGTAAGTATGGGCGTCTCAACTTCAATAAAACCGTCTTTATCTAAAACATCTCTCATCACCTTGCAAACTTTATGACGTAATATAATATTCTTAGTCATCTTATTTCGCCTCAAATCAAGGTAACGATACTTTAATCTATTTTCATCGGAAATCTCAGAATCATCTTCAATCTCAAAGGGCGGTGTTTCAGCCTCATTTAGAATTTCAAGTTTAGTCGCATGAACCTCAATATAACCTGTAGGAAGATTGTCATTTTCAGTTCCCTTAGGCCTTTCCTGAACCAAACCCTCAACAGAAATTACAAATTCACTTCTGAGTTTTTTCACTTCATTAAACAATTCTTTATTTTTAGAGAAAAAATCAACCTGGGTAAAACCATATCTATCCCTTATATCAATAAAGATAAGCCCTCCATGATCTCTCCTCCTAGCCACCCAGCCACACAGAGTAACTGTCTCACCTATATTTTCCTTTTTTAATTCTCCGCAGCTGTGCGTTCTCTTCATTTTTTCATGCCTACTTTCTGAGCTGATTGAAATACTTTTCCTTCTGTTTTAATAGCTGGCGCTATAATAATCTCAGTCAATTGAAAATCTCGAATGGTACGTGCTCCAACTGCCCCCATTGATGTCATTATTGCACCAAGTAAATTTTGTGTTCCGTCATCAGTTTTTGCTGGACCCAAGAGAATCTCTTTAAGTGAGCCTGTAGTTCCTACTCTAATCCTAGTTCCCCGAGGTAAATTTAAATTGGGAGTTGCCATACCCCAATGACAACCACCTCCAGGAGCTTCCTTTGCTCTGGCAAAAGCAGAACCAACCATTACCGCATCTGCCCCGCAAGCAAAAGCTTTACAGATATCGCCACCGGTTGTCATGCCGCCATCTGTAATTATAGGTACATACTTCCCAGATGTTTTATGGTAAAAATCTCTAGCAGCCGCAGCATCACATGTAGCGGTTACTTGAGGAACTCCTATACCTAAAACTCCACGAGTTGTACAAGCGGCTCCAGGCCCAACACCTATAAGGACTCCGCTAGCTCCCAATTCCATAAGTTCTAATGTCATTTTATATGTTACCGCATTACCAATCATCACAGGAATTTTGCTTTTTTTGCAAAGAGTACCATAATTACAAACTTTATATTGAGTTGAAATATGTGTTGCTGAGGAAACTTGTGATTGGACTACAAAAATATCTGCACCCGCAGATTGAACTATTCTACTGTAACGATCTGCCTTTTGTGGTATAGAACTAACAATCGCAGCAACGTTAGCTTTTTTAATTTCACGAATTCTTTTTCTAATTAATTTTTCTTTAACGGGAGGCTTGTATAGTTTTTGAACTAATTCTGTTGCACGCTCAGATGTAGCTTGTGCAATTTCATTAAGAATATCACTGGGATCTTCATATCTGGTTTGGACACCTTCGAGATTTAAAACAGCAAGTCCACCAAGTTTACCCATTTTAATAGCAAAAGGCACATCCACAAGCCCATCCATAGCAGCTGCAATAATAGGAACCTTGTACTTTTTACCATTAAATTTCCAAGATGGATCTACTTCATTGGGATTAATAGAGATTTCACCTGGCACTAAAGCAATTTCATCAAAACTATAACAACGTCGGGCTTTTCTACCGCGTCCAACCCACATACCCATTTAATTACCCTCCTTCAATTTAATTCATTTAACCTTATAAACAAAAACAAGTTAGGAATTAAAAATAGTATAGCAAAGCATGTAAATAAAGTCAACTTCTAAAGTCTTTATATACTATACTAAAATTTTTGGTATTATTTGCTTAGGGAATCCTTAATTGTAGCGGGGATTGCTTTAGGCTTAAAACTCTTATCTACACAAACAACATCTATCTTAGCTGAAGCCAAAAGCATATCATCCTTAAACATCTCCTGCTTAAAAATTAGTGAAGCTCTGTGACATTCAATGATCTCAGAACAGATAGTTACATAATCACCACAAGAAGCAGATGCCTTATAATCTATCTCTACTCTTCTAATAGTAAAAAGAGTGTCCTGCTTGGATACCTGCGCTAAATCTATTCCGCAGGCTAGCATATATTCATAGCGACCCTCTTCGAATTGCTTTAGATAATTGCCATAATACATTACCTTTTCGCAATCAGTATCATGATAATATATTCTCTTTTTCATCTTGTGCATGATAATTCATTATATCTTATTTCTCCAAAAAGCACTATTAAAATCTTGTGAATAAATAAAAAAAGCCCCTCTATAAAGAGGGGCTTTAAATGATCATTTTCTTTGATATCATAAGCGAAATTACATCATTCCGCCCATACCACCCATGCCGCCCATTCCGCCAGCAGGCATTCCAGGCATCGCAGGTTTATCTTTTTCCGGTATATCAGTAATCAACGCTTCCGTTGTTAACATCAAGGATGCAATAGAAGAAGCATTTTCTAATGCATTTCTAGTCACCTTTGTAGGATCAATTATACCAGCTTCAAGCATATTACCGAATACATCTTTCTGCACATCATAACCAAAAGCTAGCTCTTTAGATTCTTTGACTTTCTGAATTACAACAGCGCCATCCAAACCCGCATTAGTAGCCAACTGCCTGATAGGTTCTTCAAGAGCTCTTCTTACTATATTTACGGCTATCTTCTCATCACCCTTAAGATTTAATTCATCAAGAGCATTACCACAGCGCACTAAAGCAACTCCGCCACCAGGTACAATACCTTCCTCAACGGCTGCTCTAGTTGCATGTAGAGCATCTTCAACTCTAGCCTTCTTTTCTTTCATCTCAGTTTCAGTGGCAGCACCCACATTGATAACCGCAACCCCACCTGAAAGCTTAGCTAATCTTTCCTGCAACTTCTCACTATCATATTCAGAGTCAGAAGTTTCTATTTGTTTTTTGATTTGAGAAATTCTTGCATTTATATCAGTTGATTTTCCAGCGCCTTCAATAATAGTTGTATTGTCTTTATCAACAGTTACCTTTTTAGCGCTACCTAAATGTTCAAGACCAACGTTTTCTAGTTTTATTCCATGCTCTTCAGCTATAAAGGTTCCTCCGGTAATTATGGCAATATCTTCCATCATCGACTTCCTTCTATCACCATATCCAGGAGCTTTAACTGTACAGCAATTCAAAGTGCCTCTTAGTTTATTAACTACTAATGTTGCTAAGGCTTCCCCTTCAACATCTTCTGTGATTATCAAAAGTGGTTTACCGGATTTTGCAATTTTCTCTAATAACGGGAGAAGATCCTTCATTGAACTAATTTTCTTCTCATGTATTAATATATATGGACCGTCAAGTTCAGCTATCATTTTCTCACTATTAGTAGCAAAATATGGAGAACTATAACCTTGATCAAATTGCATTCCTTCTACTACATCCAAAGTAGTGTCAATAGATTTTGCTTCTTCAACTGTAATGACTCCATCCTTACCAACTTTTTCCATAGCATTAGCAATCATATCACCAATAGCCATATCGGAATTAGCTGCTATAGATGCAACTTGAGCAATTTCTTTTTTGTCTTTGATTGGCTTAGATATTTTTTTCAAACCTTCAGTCACTTTAGCAACACAGGTCTCAATACCTCTTTTTAATGACATAGGATTAGCACCTGCGGTTACATTTCTTAAGCCCTCTTTAAATATAGCTTCAGCCAAAACTGTAGCTGTAGTTGTACCATCTCCAGCAACATCAGAAGTTTTCTCAGCCACTTCTTTAACTAATTGAGCACCCATATTTTCATACGGATCTTTTAATTCAATTTCTTTAGCAACAGATACACCATCTTTGGTGATTGTTGGTGAACCAAACTTTTTGTCAATAACTACATTTCGCCCTTTAGGACCAAGCGTAACTTTTACAGCTTTGGCCAATTGTTCCACACCTTTTAAAAGTGCGCGACGACTTTCTTCATTAAATATTAATTGTTTTGCCATTATATTCCTCCTTGAAATTAGGCTTTTAGCTTATTTTACTATTGCTAGGATATCTTCTTCTCTTGCGATTAAATACGCTTCGCCTTTGGAATCAGTCACTTCTGTTCCTGAATATTTTCCAAAAAGAACTATATCTCCCTTTGCTACTTCAGGTTTTTGACGAGTTCCATCATCAAGCACTTTGCCCTGACCCACAGCAATAACTTCAGCCTGCTGTGGCTTTTCCTTGGCAGTATCAGGTAAATATATACCACCCCTTGTTTTCTCTTCTGCTTCTAGAACTTTTAGTAACACTCTGTCACCTAATGGTTTAATAGCCATTTAGTTACCCTCCTTTTTTATTTAGTTAGCAGTCTTCAATATAGAGTGCTAATTTTTAAGACTCTATTATAATTCAAATAAAACAAAAATCAAGCATTATTTTTAGCAAAATTATATATGAAAATACACATACTAATACCAGTATGTGTATTAAACATTCAGCAATTCTAGTTATTGCTTACCATTTTATAATTTATATATAGACCGCGAAGCGTGAGTTGTCTATCAACAAGGTCAATACCGGATATTAACTTCTTAAACAGAGTAGCATCTCCTCCTGTAGCAATAACTTTTAGCTTGCCACCATATTTACTTCTAAATCTATTAATAATCCCTTCGCAAGCATCAGCCACTGAATAAAAAAGCCCGTTTTGAATGCTTGTTTTAGTATCCTTGCCTATTAACCCTTTGGGGCTTTTCAGTTTAATTAAAGGCAATAGTTCAGCTTTTGATGATAATGCCGCTAATGAAGTTCTCACTCCCGGCATAATAATTCCGCCCATGTATTCATTTTCTTTATTAACTAAATCAAAAGTAATGGCCGTTCCAAAATCAATTACTAATGTATCCTTTTTAGGATAAGTATTATAGGCCGCGATAGCATTTAGGAGCCTATCAGCTCCAACTTGTTTAGGACTGTTGTATTTATTCTTTATATAATATTTCACATCTTTACCAATTTGGTTTACATATTTAATTCCTAATTCTTTTAATGCCAATTTAAAATGTTTGTCAACCGAAGGAACAACACTACAAAATATTGCTATATCTTCTTTAGTTATGCAAACCTTTTTGTCATTTATGTATTTTTTAAGCATCCTGCTATAAAATGCCTTATCCCCTTTTTTATCAATAGTGATTCGGCCAAAACTTACAATGTTTTTTGACTTGACTAAACCTAAGGTTATAGAAGTATTGCCTATATCAGCTAAAAGTATCATTATTATATTCAGACCCCATTATTTTTATTTCATCAGCACTCTTAATATCTTCCATCATACCACTGTCAGTTCTAAGGAGAAGTGCTCCTGATTTCTCATCAACACCCATAATCATACCGTACATTATATCATTATTCCTTGATATTGCCACCCTTAAACCAAGCTGATAACAATGCCTGTTCCATAATTTATATATATCCTGGAGATTATTTTTATTCAGACAATCATAATAATAATCAAGTTTATTAATAATCATAGCTATAATTTCATTTCTTTTAATAAATTGTCCACTACTTTCCCATAGACTTATGCTTCCTTCTGGAATTTGACTAGACAAACTATTAGCATTTATACCTATACCAATAATTAAATATTCCTGCTTAGCAGTTCCATGCAATGTTTCAGCTAAAATACCAGCTACTTTTTTATTTTCAATAATAATATCATTAGGCCATTTAATGTAGGTTTTCAAGTTGTAGAGTTTTTCAATGCTCAAACATACTGCTATACTCGAGGCTATGTAGAACCTGGATAAATCTTCTTGTTTAATTGTCGGCATCAAAAGTACTGAAAAATAAATGCCCCCTTCAGGTGAAACCCACTTTCTGCCTAACCTGCCCTTGCCTTGCAACTGCGAGGAAGCTATAAAAACAGCTCCATCATTTTCAATATTATTTACATACTTTTTAGCTTCATCGTTAGTTGAAGGTAACTCAGAAAAACAATATATCGTACGGCCAATTTTTTTTGAGATTATTCTGGATTTTATATCTTCTGAATTTATATCATCATTTAACTTATTACTCATGCTTTAACTTTTTCTTTTTTTCGTAATATCTTTTTTTATTTTTTTTAATTCATCTCTAAGTTTAGCTGCTTTTTCAAACTCCAAATGCCCGGCGGCCTCATACATATCTTGCTCAATCGTAGCAGCCACTTCATACAACAGCTGTACATCAATATTATCAGCTACAACATCAGATGCAATCTTAATACTTTCAGCGTGCATTTCCAGACCATCAACTATTGCTTTTTTTATTGAAGTTGGTTTAATGTTATGCTTCGCATTATACGCAAGTTGAATTTCCCGTCTTCTCTGCGTCTCATCTATAGTCTTTTTCATTGCTTTGGTCATTTTATCAGCATACATAACAACCTTCGCATCAATATGCCTAGCACACCTGCCAGCCAACTGAATTAAAGAAGTATGTGATCTTAAGAAGCCTTCCTTATCAGCATCCAAAATACAAACCATTGAGACCTCGGGCAGATCAATTCCCTCTCTCAACAGATTAACACCTATAAGACAGTCAAACTTATTAAGTCTTAATTCCTTTAATATTCTCACTCTTTCTATTGTTTTCACTTCAGAATGAAGATAGTCCACTTTTAAGCCTAACTCTTTTAAATGAGCGCTTAAATCCTCAGCCATTCGCTTTGTTAGTGTTGTAACTAGGACTCTTTGCTTTAGCTTAGCCTTGCTTCTGACTTGATAAATAATATCATCTATTTGTCCCCGTGACTCTTTTACCTCTATTTCAGGATCAATTAAACCCGTAGGCCTTACAACTTGTTCTGCAATCACTTTACTTTCTTGCATTTCAATTTCACCTGGCGTTGCAGAAAGATATACTACTTGATTAATTAATTTTTTAAATTCATCGGATTTCAAAGGTCTATTATCTAAACATGATGGCAACCTAAAACCATGTTCGACTAGAACCTCTTTTCGAGCTTTATCTCCCATATACATACCCCTAATCTGAGGCAAACTTACATGAGATTCATCAATAATTGTTAAAAATTCATCTTGAAAATAATCAATAAGGCAATACGGCCTTGAGCCTACAGGCCGACCGGAAAGATGTCTTGAGTAATTTTCAATACTATGGCAATATCCCGTTTCCAACATCATTTCTATATCATAATTTGTTTTATTTTTGAGTCGCTGAGCCTCAACAATCTTTTTTTTATTTAGAAGATGTTTATATCTTTCTTCTAATTCAGCCCTTATGGAACCAACGGCTTTTTGTATTGATGGTAACTCTATAACAAAATGTTTGGCTGGATAAATAGATATACTATTAATAGTTTTTTTAGTTTTATTACTTAATGGATCGATTACACTTATACTATCAATTGTATCACTAAGAAATTCAACACGTATAGCATCATCATCTTTGTAAGAAGGAAAAACATCAACTACATCACCCTTTACCCTCAAAGAGCCCCTCTTAAAATCAAAATCATTTCTTTCATATTGAATCTTAATCAGCTTTTTAATAAAGGCATCTCTTTTTAATTTCTCAGATTGCTTAATCTCAATTAGCGATTTTGAGTAGTCTACAGGGGAACCTAGGTTATATATACAGGAAACACTAGCTACTACTATAACATCCTTTCTCGATATAATGGATGAAGTTGCAGATAATCTTAAGCGGTCAAGACGATCATTTATTGACGCATCTTTTTCTATATATGTATCTGTCTGAGGAATATAGGCTTCTGGTTGGTAATAATCATAATAACTTACAAAATATTCAACAGCGTTATTTGAAAAAAAACCTTTAAGCTCCGCATAAAGTTGAGCTGCCAGTGTTTTATTGTGAGATATGACTAAAACCGGACGATTTAATTTAGAAATGACATTGGCTATTGTGAAGGTTTTACCAGAACCGGTCACCCCTAGCAATGTAGATGATTTATTACCTGCTTTAATGCTCTTATATAATGAATCAATTGCTTTGGGCTGATCTCCCTGCGGAGTAAAATTGGTAGTTAACTCAAAAAGACTCATTTTAGATAATCTTTAAAGCCATGTTTAAAGATGGATTAGAGTGCGTCAAGGCTCCTATAGAAATCATATCTACTTTACAAGCGGCTAATTTACAAATATTTGAAAGTTCAACATTACCAGATACCTCTATAGCTATTTTTTTATGATGCCCATTTGATTTATAAAATTTATCCTTTAACTGAACAGCTTCCTTTATCTGCTTTAACGACATATTATCAAGCATTATAATATCTGGATTAGCTTTAATCGCATTGAGTAATTGTCCTACTTTTTTTATTTCTACCTCAATCTTCTTCTTTGTTTTTTTTCTGGCAAACAGTACACATTCCGCCGGAGCTAAACCAGAGGCTTTTATGTGATTATCTTTAATTAACACCTGATCATACAAACCCATGCGATGATTATATCCACCAGCTACTCTAACTGCGTATTTTTCAAAATATCGCAGCCCTATAGTTGTTTTTCTGGTATCTACAATTTTAGTCTTATAACCTTTAGTCCCTTGAACAAACTTATAGGTCAAAGTAGCTACACCTGATAAATGAGAAATAATATTAAGCGCTATCCTTTCAACTTTTAAAATATCACGCGCATTACCATATACCTTAGCAATTATTTTTGCTCTTTTACCTTTACCGGCTTTTATAAAATCACCGTCTTTAGTATAAGCCTTAAATTTAATAGATTTATTTGTAAATTTCAAAAAAAGCCTCAATATATCAAGCCCTGCAATTACTCCTTGTTCCCGAATGATTAAATTAGCATGAATTTTAAGGTTTTTATCTATTGTAATAGCTGACGTAATATCTCCCGTCCCCACATCTTCCTTAAGACCAACTCTTAACAACTCTTTTACCTTTATTTCATTAAGTTTCATCATTTTTTATGCCTACCATATTCTTTAATTGTGTTAATTCATCTTGAGTCAAATGCCTATATTTACCTTCTTCTAAATTCTTAAGCTCAATGCAGCCCACTCTCAATCTTATTAAATCATAGACCTTATAATGCAGAGCTAAAAACATATATCTAATTTGCCTTTTAAGACCTTGATGAATTGTTAAATTTACTGAAGAACCTTTATTCACTTCATCATGTTCAACAAAATTTATTACAGCCGAAACCTTAATGCCCTCTTCTATCTCAACACCCTTCTGCAATCTCTTAATATCTGCACCTTTTAAAAAGGGCTTTATAAAGACTTTATAAACCTTGTCTATCTCATAGCTGGGATGAGTTACTCGATGAGCCAGCTCGCCATCATTAGTTAATAACAGTAAACCCCTGGTATTCTTATCTAGACGCCCAACGGAATATATTCTATCTTTTATATCAACTAAATCCAAAACTTTGTTCTTTGCATGCTTATCCTTTAAACTGCATATATATCCAGCTGGTTTGTTTAAAAGAATATAAACGTTTTGACTAACCGTCGGATTCATGGGTTTATTATTAAAAAGAACGTTATCTTTCTTGGCATCAATTTCAGCAATCGGATCTTTTACTACTTCACCATTTACTTTAATCTGGCCTGACTTTATATAATCATTACTTTTTCTGCGTGATGCTATTTGACAATTAAGCACATAACGATAAAGAAGCATAATTAGTTAATTTCTTTTAGAGCTGCTTTTAATTCTTTAAGTTTGAGCATATAATCATCCAAGCGTTGCTTTTGCTCACTAACAACGTCCTTGGGAGCCTTACCTAAAAAACCTTTATTAGCTAAACGTGTTTGAATATTTTTTATCTCCCTATCAACAATATTAATTTCTTTGGCAAGTTTCGCCTTTTCTTTGTCTGAATCAATCAAGCCGTCCAACAAAATATATGCCTTGATATTTTTAAAGACAACTATTGAACTTGATTGAGGGTAATTTTTAAGCGTACTTACAAAACTTATTTTTTTAATCTTGCCGAGTTGCCTAAAATATTCATCAAGTATTTTAAAATCATTCAACTGTCTATTATCTTTACTTATGACCACAACTTCCGGCAAAAAAACTGTAGGAGCTATATTAAACTGAGCTCTTTTATTTCTAATAACATTAATTAAGCCCATCATATCATCAAAGGAATTTACATTCCAATTTACATTATTTAAATCAGGTGCTTTGGGCCACTCAGAAAGCATTATAAATTCATTGTCTTTCTTGGGTAGCTTCTGCCAAATTTCCTCTGTGACAAAAGGCACAAACGGATGAAAGAGTTTTAATGAACATTTCAAAACAAGATAAAGAACATTTTGAGTTAACTTATCATCAATATGCGACTTAGCTAATTCAATATACCAATCACACAATTTATGCCAAAAGAAATCATATAATTTAGTTGATGCCTCATGAAATCTAAAACTATCTATAGATTCATCAATTTCTTTTATGAATGTACTTAATTGAGAAATTATCCATTTCTCAGCCAAATAGCCGTCTTCCTGCTGCAACTTTTTACTTATATCATCAAGTGTATAATTTTCTAATAAACTATTATTTAAATTCATCAGAATAAATCTAGAAGCATTCCAGAGTTTATTCATTAAATTTCTTCCAAACTCAAATTTGCTTTCTGCCAAATACAAGTCCTCACCAGGTAATGATATCAAGCTAAACCTCAAGGCATCCGCTCCATGCTTCTCTATGACCTCAAGGGGATCTATAGCATTACCTAGGGACTTACTCATTTTACGACCTATATCATCTCTAACTGTTCCATGGATATAAACATTAGAAAATGGAATCTTTTTCATAAATTTAAGACCTGACATAATCATCCTAGCTACCCAGAAAAAGATAATTTCCGAAGCAGTTACCAATGTAGATGTCGGATAAAAATACGTAAGATCTTCTGTTTCTTTGGGCCAACCTAAAGTAGCAAAAGGCCATAACCATGAGCTAAACCAAGTATCAAGAACATCTGGGTCTTGAAAAATTTCACTACACCCACACCTAGGACACTTATCTGGTTTTTCGCCAACACCAATCATTCCCATTTCTTCATAAGAAAATTCAACCGGTAAAGTAACTTTTAGGCTTTGTTTACTCTGAGTATATTTCTTAAAACAATCACTGCAATACCAAGCCGGTATTCTATGACCCCACCAAATCTGCCTTGAAATACACCAATCTCTTATATTCTGCATCCAGTTGTCATAAATTTTATACCATCGCTCTGGATAGAATTTAATATTGCCTTTTGCGGCTTCTTTTGCCCCCGGTTTAGCCAAAGGTCCCATTCTTACAAACCACTGCTCAGAAAAATACGGCTCAATAACAGTATGACACCTATAACAATGGCCTACAGCATGTATATGAGGTTCAACTTTTTCCAGAAGCTTTCTTTCCTTTAAGTCTTCAATTAGAGCTTCCCTAGCTTCAAATCTATCAAGGCCATCATAAGCATCTGTAGCATTTGCATTCATAGTCCCATCGGAATTAATACATAGTATCCCTTCTAATTTATGCCTACAACCCATATCGTAATCATTAGGGTCATGCAAGGGAGTAACCTTAACAATACCAGTTCCAAATTCAGGATCTACAAATCCATCAGATATAATCTTTATTTCTCTTTTGGCTATAGGCAATACGGCTGTCTTAGCAATTAAATCTTTATAGCGCTTATCATCTGGATTAACAGCTAAAGCCGTATCTCCAAACATCGTCTCTGGCCGCGTAGTTGCCACAGTTACAAATTCTGAGGAATCTTTAAGAGGGTACTTAATATGATATAAATTTCCCTGTAATTCTTTATGGGGAGCTTCCTCATCACTTAAAGCACTTTGACAACGAGGACACCAGTTAATTATATAACTACCCTTATAAACCAAGTCATCCTTGTATAATTTAATAAATACCTCGTTCACTGCAGCTGAGTAATCTTCATCAAGGGTGAATCTTTCCCTTTGCCAATCGCAACTACAACCCATTTTTTTTAATTGCTTAATAATTGTACCGCCATGAGCATTAGTCCACTCCCAGGCTTTCTTTATAAACTCATCCCTACCTAAATCATGACGAGTCTTTCCCTCTTTTGCTAAAGAACGTTCAACCACATTCTGAGTAGCAATACCCGCATGATCAGTTCCTGGCACCCAGAGTGCGGCATAACCCTGCATTCTTTTACGCCTGATTAATATATCCTGCAGGGTATTATTTAAGGCATGCCCCATATGCAAAATACCTGTTACATTGGGTGGTGGAATCACAATACAGTAAGGTTCTTTTGTCTCATCTTTCTCTTGATGAAAACAGCTATTCTTACTCCATAGATCAAGCCACTTATCTTCAACATCCTTGGGATTATAACGAGTAGATAAATTATCCATAAAAAATAATTATTTCTTCTTTTTGTCTTTTAGCAATTTGTATTCAAAACTATCAACTAAAGCCTGCCAACTAGCTTCAATGACATCTTCAGAAACTCCAACTGTTGACCAAATAGATTCTTCATCCTGCGACTGAATAAGAACCCTAACTTTAGCTTCAGTGCCAGCCTTCTGATCTAAGACCCTTACTTTAAAGTCAGTTAAATGCATTTTCTTTAGAGATGGATAAAAACCTTCCAGAGCTTTTCTTAAAGCATTGTCAAGAGCATTTACCGGACCATCTCCCTCTGAAGCTGTATGCTCAAGCACTCCTTTAACTCTCATCTTAATTGCCGCCTCTGAAAAAAGTTCAGGCTTACTAGTTTTTGGGTTTATTCTTTTTTCATTGATAACTCTGAAAGCTTCTAAATCAAAAAACGGCTTATATTTCTTCATTAACCTTTTCATCAAAAGCTCAAAAGATGCTTCCCCCGCTTCAAAATGGTAACCTTCATGCTCCATATTCTGAAGCATATTTAATATTTCTCTTGTTTTTGGCGTATCTTTATCTAAATCTATATTCAACTCCTTAGCTTTATTAATTATGCTGCTCTTTCCAGCTAATTCAGAGATTATGAATCTTCTTTTATTACCTACTTTTTCTGGCACAACATGCTCATAGGATTCTGGTTTTTTCATTACCGCATTAACATGCACTCCAGCTTTATGCGCAAAAGCACTTGTTCCCACATAAGGCTGATCGCTTCTCTGCTTGAGATTGCATACCTCACTTATATATCTGGATACTTCAGTTACTTCCTTTAATTTACCCTTAGGCAGACATTTGTCTTCAAGCTTAAGCTCAATCGATGGTATGATGGCGCATAAATCTGCATTGCCACAACGCTCACCTATACCGTTGATAGTCCCTTGAATATGATTACAGCCTGCTTCAACTGCCGTTACTGAATTCGCAACAGCCATTCCATTATCATTGTGAGTGTGGATTCCTAAATCAACATTAGTTTCTTCCTTTAAGATACTTATAATCTCATAAACTTCGCTTGTTAAAGTGCCTCCGTTAGTATCACATAAAACAACTGCTTCGGCTCCGGCAGCTTCTGCTGTCTTAACTACTTCAAGCGCATACTCAGCATTCTCCTTAAAACCATCAAAGAAGTGCTCAGCATCAAAAAAAACTTTTTTTCCCTTTTTCCTTAAAAAAGTGATACTTTCACTTATCATCTTCAGGTTCTCTTCTAATGAAGTTCTTAAAACATCTTTCACTTGCATGGCGGAGCTTTTACCAAAAATGGTAATATATTTAGTTTTAGCTTCTAAAAGCGATTTTAAAATAGTGTCTTGATGCACCTTTTTATGTGGTCTCCTGGTAGAACCAAAGGCAACCAATTGTGTTTTGCCTAGTTTAATTTTCTTAGCCTGCTTAAAGAAATCTATATCTTTTGGATTCGAACCAGGCCAGCCACCTTCAATAAAATCAACACCTAGCTCAGCTAACTTAGCAGCTATTTGAAGTTTATCCCTTGAAGAAAAACTTACCCCTTCAGCCTGAGCGCCATCACGTAAACTTGTATCGTAAATAAATACACGGGACATATCTTAACCCCCTTTATTTCTTTGAACTTAATTTCTTACCAAGCCCAAATTCTTTATGAAGTATTTTTAAAGCCTGTTGACCTTTGCCTTTTCTAATAACACAGGAAACTTTAATTTCAGAAGTTGAAATCATTTCGATATTTATTTTTGCTTTACCTAAACTTCCAAACATTTTCGCAGCCACTCCTGAATGACTCTTCATACCAACACCTACAATCGATATTTTTGCAATATCCTTATCCTGCAAAACATCTCCAGCTTTAACTTTTGAGATTAATGATTTTATAACTTTTGTGGCTTTATTTAAATCTATCTTATCAACTGTAAATGAAATGTCAGTAAATCCTGTCCTTGATATATTCTGAACAATCATATCAATATTAATATTAGCATCTGCTATTGATTTAAAGATAAGAGCAGCCACGCCTGGCTTATCAGGCACATCACATATAGTCACCTTTGCTTCATTTTTGTTTATAGCTACACCGCTTACTAAAACACCCTCCATCATTTTAACCTCCTTGATGATGCGAGTACCCTCACAATTTGAAAAACTAGAGCGCACATGCAATGGTATTTTAAATTTTTTAGCAACTTCAATTGAGCGCGACTGCATAATCTGCGCCCCTAAAGAAGCTAGCTCCAACATTTCATCATAGCTAATAACAGATATCTTTCTTGCATTTAAAACAATTCTCGGATCAGCAGTATAAACACCTTTGACATCCGTATAAATCTCACAAACATCAGCCTTAAGAGCTTTCGCTAAGGCAACAGCTGTTAAATCAGAACCACCGCGTCCCAAAGTCGTAATATTAGCATCCGAACTGACTCCTTGAAACCCAGCAACAATAACGATTCTTTTATTCTTCAATTCTTCTTTTATTCTCTTAGTGTGAATATCAATAATTCTAGCTTTAGTATGAACTGAATCCGTAAAAATACCAACCTGCGCACCAGTTAACGAAACGGCTTCCTTACCTAATTTATGTATAGCCATTGCCAAAAGAGAAACTGATACTTGCTCTCCAGTTGATATAAGCATATCCATCTCTCGTTCACTAGGACTTAAATCAATCTGATGAGCTAAGCTAATAAGATTATCTGTTGTATCTCCTAAAGCAGAAACTACTACAACAACATTAGCTCCACTTTTGTGAGTTTTAACAACTTTTTGGGCAATTTTTTTAATTCTATCAACAGTAGCTACAGATGAGCCGCCAAATTTCTGCACAACTAACTTAGGCATTTTTAAATAACCTCTCTTTATATTCTTCCATTACAAAATAAACGACAAAAAATTACAAACCTTAGAACAAATAAATACAGAGAACGATTTTTAGATAAATGCTTCCATCAACTTATAGCCATCTTTAAAATTGTGTTCACTGTTTTTACTGATATACTCACTATAGCTCATGTTATTATCAGCCGCAATTCCTTCGCCACACATTGTGTAACAAATCGCGTCTCGAGTATGAGTTCTAAGCTTTACGGGTGTCGGATGATCAGGTAAAACCAGCAATCTACAATTACCCCGCTTCTTCATATAATCAATACACTTAGATACTATCTCTTTATCAATGTTCTCAATGGCAGCTATCTTTTCTCTTAAATCACCGTTATGGCTTGCCTCATCCGGAGCTTCAACATGAATTAATACAAAATCTTTTTCTTCCAATGATTTAAGGGCATAATCAGCTTTCGCTGCATAATCAGTATCATAATATCCGGTTATATTAGGCACATCAACTACTGACAAGCCCATCAATCGTCCCATGCCTTTAATTAGATCAACCGCTGAAATTACTGACCCCTTGATCTTAAAACGTGAATAAAAACTAGGTATATTAGGTTTTTGCCCTTGACCCCAAAGCCAAATCATATTTGCAGGGTTTTCTTTCAAATCAACTCTTACCTGATTAACCTCATGATTCATCAAAATATTATTAGACATTTCCATCAAGTCAATTAAAAATTGATCACCTGGACCATCTGGTAAATAACGAGATATTTCTTTGCCGGTAATATCATGTGGCGGCGCACAATGAGCTGTAAACTTAGGATACTTAGACATCGGCTTAATACACAGTATATGCCGATAACTCGTCCCACAATAAAACTGAATATATTTATTTGCCAATCTCTGATTTAATATATCAATTATCATACTCGCTTCTTTAGTTGAGATATGACCTGAACTATAATCGGTCATTATCTCTCCTGATATAGTTACCAAGTTGCACCTGAAAGCGACCTCACCTGCGGATAATTTAATCCCTAAATTAGCCGCTTCAATGGGACCACGACCCGTATAATATTCTTTAGGATTATATCCAAATATTGAAAGATTAGCCACATCACTTCCTGGCGGCATGCCCCGAGGAACCATGCTAGCTCGACCAACCTGTCCCTTCTTAGCTATATAATCCATATTAGGAGTCTTAGCCTTTTCTAGGGGGGTTCTGCCTTCTAATTCTTCTAGTGGATAATCAGACATTCCGTCGGCTACAATAACAATATATTTCATTTCAATAACCCATAATTTTTAATATAGCATTCTTATCCGCATCAACTGGTTGTGGTCTTTCAATAATTTTTATAGCTCTATCAGGGTCTTTTAAACCATGACCAGTTAATATACAAACTATCTTTATTTCTTTACCATTATCTTCTTTGTTAAAATAACCTAAGTTTAGAGTTTTAATTAATCCTGCAACAGAAGCAGCTGAAGCTGGCTCACAAAAAACACCTATCTTTTTAGCTAAAATCTTATAAGCCTCAACTATTTCATCATCAGTTACTTTATCAATCATACCACCCGACTCATCTCTGGCTGCCTCTGCCATTTTCCAGCTCGCTGGGTTTCCTATTCTAATAGCAGTTGCTATAGTTTCCGGATGCTCAAATATCCTGCCTTCAACTATTGGACATGCTCCTGCAGCCTGAAAACCCATCATCTTTGGCAGATTACTAATTTTACCAGCATCCTTGTATTCTTTATATCCTTTCCAATAAGCAGTAATATTACCTGCATTACCCACAGGTATAAAATGATAGTCCGGAGCACAACCTAAATCATCACATATCTCAAAAGAACCAGACTTCTGGCCTTCTATCCTATAAGGGTTAATTGAATTCACCAAAGCCACGGGATACTCATCTGTAATTTCTCTAACTAACTTAAGGGCTTCATCAAAATTACCATTTATAGCAATTACAGTTGCTCCATGAATAAGAGCCTGAGCTAATTTCCCTAAAGCTATATTACCTTCTGGGATTACTACAAAACTTTTCATGCCTGCCCGAGCAGCATAGGCTGAAGCTGAAGCAGAAGTATTCCCGGTTGAGGCACACATCACCGCCTGCATCCCTTCTTCTTTTGCTTTTGAAACAGCCACGGTCATGCCCCTGTCCTTAAAAGAACCAGTTGGGTTTTGTCCCTCAAACTTTAAGTAAACTTTCGCCTTCAAGTTAAGCATTTTCTCTAAAAAGTCAGCCCTAACCAAAGGAGTATTACCTTCACATAAAGTAATAATAGGAGTTTTTTCAGTTACAGGTAAGTATTCTTTATAGCGCTCAATTACGCCCTTAATACTCATATTATCCTTCCTTTTCCATTTTAATTACAACAGAACGTTTCATTATAATTTTTTTCTTATCTATTTCATTTATAGCATTATTCAAGTCAGCCTCTTTAACTTGATGAGTAAGCATGATGATAGGTACTGCCTTTACTCTATCCCTAGATTTCTGCATCACTGAAGCTATACTCACTTTATGCTTAGCTAAAATACCAGATATCTTCGCTAAAACTCCAGGAGTATCAACGGCCATAAATCTTACATAGTAAGACGACTCAACTTGACTAGCTTGCCTAAGCTTCTTTTTAGCACCAGAGAAAATATCAACCTGATAGGCCTTTAAAACATCTTTAGCTAAAATACAACTTACAGCATCTGCAACATCACTTAGAACACCGGAAGAAGTTGAACTTCCTCCAGCCCCTTGACCATAAAGAAAGATGTCCTGAGCCATATCGGATTTCAGATAAACCGCATTATAGGCTTCATTAACATTAGAGAGCATATGCTCCTTAGGAAGTAGTGCTGGTTGCACTCTGACCTCAATAGAATCTTTGTGGCTTTTAGCTACAGCCAGCAACTTTATACAATAGCCAAATTCTTTTGCAAACTTTACATCATCATTAGAAATATTTGAAATACCTTCAACGTAAATATCATCAGGTTTTATATCACATGAAAAAGCCAATGACGACATAATAGCTAACTTATGTGCTGAATCATGACCATCAACATCTAGGGAATAATTCCTTTCGGCATAACCCTTTTCTTGAGCTTCTTTTAATGCTACCTTAAAGCTAATCCCCTTCTCATACATAGCACTTAAAATATAGTTGGAAGTTCCATTGATTATCCCCTTAATACTCTTCACCGAATTAGCTATCAGACTCTCGCGCAACACCTTTATAACCGGCACTCCCGCTAGAACAGAAGCTTCAAAGAAAACAGCTACACCGTTATCGTGGGCAACCTTAAATATTTCTTTTTTATCAACTGAAAGAAGAGCTTTATTTGCAGTAATCACATATTTTTTATTTTTTAAAGCCTTAATGATAAAATCTTTTGCTGGTTTAATACCTCCGATTAACTCTATAACAATATCTATATCAGGATCATTGATTATTTCATAAGCATTTTTCTTAATTAATTTCTTATTTACTTTAGATTCTTTAAAGACAGACCTATCCCTATCACAGAGGCTTTTCAAAACTACCTTTGCGCCTAAATTAGCTGATAATATGGAGCCATTCTTCTTAAGGCCGCTATAAACTGCTCTACCTATGGTTCCAAAACCAATTAAACCAATCTTAATCTGTTTCATGGGTCTTTCCTACCTTCTATTTATGACTTATCCTGTTCAATAGCAATAAATTGGCATAATTCTACAAATTCAGTTTAGTATATAAATACTATTTGGTCAAGTTGTTTTTTGATTGGATTTAGTTAAATATAAGTAACTTATGGTGGGAATTACTGGTCGGGGTGACTGGATTTGAACCAGCGACCTCTTGAACCCCATTCAAGCGCGCTAGCCAATCTGCGCCACACCCCGACTTACAAAACGTTCAAAAATTTCAAATATACAATGAAGATTAGCCATCCCGCATTTCGCTTACTCCTTAAAACTGCGGGATGGCTAATCTTCCATCTTCTTCTCTCTTAACATTAAATCACTTACTGCATTAAGAGGAGATTTATTTTTATAGAGAACTTTATAAATTTCTGTAGTAATCGGCATATTTATCTTATACTTTTTATTTAATTCATAAACGCTTTTTGTGGTTTTAACACCTTCAGCAACCATATCCATATGTTTTATAATATAATTTAGTTTCTTACCCTCACCTATTTTTTGACCAACATAGTGATTGCGGCTATGACCACTCATGCAAGTAGTAACTAAATCACCCATACCACTTAAACCGTTAAAGGTTTCTTTCTTAGCTCCAAGAGCAACCCCAAAACGAGCCATCTCAACTAAACCCCTGGTCACTATAGCTGCCTTGGCATTCATTCCAAAACCAAGACCATCAGAAATACCAGCAGCAATAGCAATAATATTCTTTAATGATCCCCCTAATTCAACACCACAGAGATCGTTACTGGTATAAGCTCTTAACTTCTCGTTAGTAAATATTTTTTGAAGAATTTTTGCCTGACTAATATTCTTTGAGGCAATAACACAAGTTGCCGGATATCCTCTAGCTACTTCATAAGCTATATTGGGGCCCGAAAGAATGCATAAATCAACTTTACCAAGCTCTTTATAGACTATTTCAGAGACTCTCTTATGAGACTTTTCTTCTATTCCTTTGGAAACACTCAAAAATATATGTTTCCTATAATCAGTTTTCTTTATTTTTAAAAGTATCTTTCTGATATAACATGAAGGAACTGCTAAAACAATAATCTCTGAGTTTTCGATAGCCTTTTTTATATCAGATGTAATTTCAACAGCCTTAGGTATTTTAATCCCAGGTAGAAACTTACTATTTTTTCTGCTTCGACTCAGCGCAGCAGCATATGTCTTAAAAGCAGACCAGAGTATTACATCATGGCCTTTTTTAGACAAATGAATAGCCAATGTTGTTCCCCAACCACCATCACCAATAATAGATATCTTTTTCATCATCACGTCGTTATTTTAACAGATATTTTCTTTTTTATCAATATAATTATACTATAATTTGATCTTTCTTTCAGTATTAGTCAATAATTTATGCACATTCTGCCTGTGACTATAAATCACTATAGAGGCAATTAAAATTCCAAAAATTAGCGCCTCTAAACTTTTTATAAAAATAATTAAACCAATGGGCAGAAAAAGAGCTGCTGCAATCGAACCTAAAGATACGTATTTTGAAAAAAAGACAATAATAAACCAAATACAAAAAGCTAATAATAATATGAGGCTGAACTTTACATCGTAGACAGTGAGACCAACTAAAACACCTAGAGCAGTTGAAACTCCCTTGCCTCCTTTAAATGATAAAAATATTGTCCATATATGAGCGCATATAACAGTTAAACCTATAACATAAACATAGGTTAATTGATCAATGTTTGAATTGTATTGATAAAATAATCTTCCTATTAACGTAACAGCAATGAGGCCTTTTAAAAGATCCAAAATCAAAACACTCAAACCAGCCTTTTTACCCATAGTTCTTAAGGCATTAGTTGCTCCGATATTACCACTACCTTCTTTACGGATATCAATTTTGGCCCAATATTTAGCAATAAGATAGCCAAAAGGAATAGCTCCTAATAAATAGGCCAAGATAATACCCATTAGCAATAATATCATTTAATTCTCCCTTATAAGCTTCTGGGTTTGCATTGCATAAATAATCGCTGAAACAACTGCAAATATAGCTGCTATCTGCCAAATTATAAAGCTATATTTAAAAACAAGTAAAATAGAGATCACCATTACCATTTCCAATGCTATGCCTATTTTACCAAAAATATTCGGCTTAACATAAAACCCCTTTGTCTTAATGCCTAGCCAGACAACAGCAATTATACACAATAGATCACGCAGAAGAATAACTATTGCCACCCAATAAGGTAAGTGAAGTGGTAAATTTTTTAGAAAAGCCAAAATAATTACTGCACTAATAATTAGAAATTTATCAGCAGCTATATCTAAAATGCGCCCTAAAGACGATTCCTGATGAAGTTTCCTAGCTAAATAACCATCTAAATAATCAGTTAAGGAAACAGTGATAAAAATACATAAAGCAATATACTTATAATGCCCCTCTCCTGTAGAAGCACTTAAGCACACCATATAAATAAAAACTGGCGTTAAAGCAATTCTGAATAAAGTTATTATATTGGGAATTGTCATAATAGTAAAAAGGGTACAACTATTATATTGCACCCTTTTATTGATTTAATGTTATCTTTTTTTATTGTTTCCACTGAAGCTCTGTGCCGTCATAAGGGCAAAACTCTACATCCGACGGAAATGTTTTACCACATGTAGGACAGAATTTTTTATCCATTTGCTCCCCAACTAAAGCACCCGTAAGACCACCGGCAGCAGCACCAATAGCGGCACCCTCAACTGCATGACCTGACTGATGTCCAATTATCGCACCTAGACCAGCACCGCCTAGGACACCAACTCCAGCACCCTTTTGAGTTGTCGTGCATCCATAAAGCCCTACCATACTAATAAGTAAAATAAGTATAAATAATTTTTTCATAATGTGTATTCACTCCTTTCTATGAACGAACAAATTATAACATTTTTAATTTATATATGCAATAAAATTACTAATAATCTATGGTTAAAATTTTAGCTGATTTATAACGAATAAAAACCAATCTTTCTTCCTCACCTACAGTTTCAACTTTTACCTGGCTATATTGCCTTCTTTTTATTTGAGCTGTAATATCAGGTTTAGTTACCCCTGTTTGAGCTTCTGAAACCACAGAATATATATCAGGTTGAACTGGTTCATACACTTTAATATTTACAGCAATCCCATTAACAGTAATTGAATCGCTCCAATAGTAAGTACCTGTATCGCCATCATATATAAGGTCAACATCTTTAAGTTCATCATCTTTCTCTTTAATTAGATATATTGCCCGCTGAATACCAGATTCTGCATAATAAATACCCTTGGTATATTTAATCTGACGACCGTAAAAAGTTGCCATGTCACCAATATATTTACCCATCGCAAAAGTTGCAAATGCCACAGTTCCTGCTAAAATTACCATCATAGAAATTAGGATTTGACCTTTTCTTAATTTTTTCATATATTAATCTGATAATCCTACTGGTTTTACAGTTACTACAAAGTCTTGATGATCTTCGTCGCCACCATCATAAAGGTCTTCCCAGCCAATAACCAAAGTTCCCAGCGCGTCAGAAACATATTCCCAGGCATGATCAAAACCTTCCTCATAATAATCTGACTTTTTATCTTTAGCTTCAGGATTTTCTGCCGTCTCACTGTAATAAGTATAACCCGAAGCACCAACATACATATAAAAACCAAAATCCTCACTGGCGGGGGCATCAAAACTACCAGTCCATTCATCTGCTTCTACAACCTCTGTTAAAACCTTATCTCCCTCACTGTCATATGTATAAATACCAAAAGCTATAGTAGGCGCATAGCCTCCTATCTTAGCGGCAATGGTAACATCAAAACTATAACCACTCTTAGCTTGATGCAGTTCAATAGGAGTCTGTTCTGGAGGTATAATAGCCACTGAATCATTTGTCATAATTATAACTACACCATCAATTACCTGCCGGCCGTCTATTTCAGTTAAAACGCCATCAGCAAATATCAGATTCAAATTATCGCCATCATCAACACTCAAATAATCCATAACATCTGCAGATAATACACCTGTTTCTTCTAAAGTCATAGTCCAATCATAACCTTCATCAATGCAATGTAGAGTTCCGTCCTCTTCATTATATTCCCAGTTATGATCACCATCAAACCAATCGTATTCCATTACATAAATTCTATCACGACAAGCTGCTTGTGTAGAAAAAGTTACATCTTTATTAATACTCACATCTTTACTGGTCAAATCAATATCTACTAAAGTAAGACCTTCAGTCTCTGCGCCTTTACCATCAGAAAAAAATAAATCAGATATATTACGAGCTACAACTTGATAATTAGAAACAGTATACGGTGGAGGATAATATCTTAAATCAGTTCCATTTAACTCATAGCGTAAGCGCTCAACTTCGCCACCACTAGTATCTAAATGCACTAACTCAATCTCTGATGATACCCCTGCACTAAAATTGATTAAATCAACACTATCCGCATTTTTTATAGAACGTGATAAATATTTTAAAGCAAAGTACGCTTCATTATGTATCTTCCAACGATCAACTGCCCGCTTCATAATTGATTGATTATTGATAAATAAATTACAAATGGCAACTACGATAAAAGAAATTAAAGCTAAGGTAATTACAACTTCAATAATAGTAAATGAATTAATTAAACAATTTTTTTTCATATGCCATTTCATAACACGGTGACCCTGTCAGCAACATATACTATATATTCATCAGAATATACTATAGGATTACCCGTTTCAGAATCTAAAAAATAATAATCATTCCAAGTTATTTTCACTGTAATTTGCTTATAATCTACAGTTTCAGTTCCCCAAGTATGCTCATCAACTCTATATTCCCTCTGACCGTTAACTTTATTCAAAAAATCACTTTCAACAGGCAATGCATCTTCATAAGCAATATAACCATCAGTTGCGCTAAGACTATCATAACCCCTATTAGCCAATTCTTCTAAAACTTCTTTAGCAAAATTCATTGCCATTATACGAAAGCTAACTTTATTGATAACCCTATGCACATTTACAACGGCAGTTATACTACCAACACTAACTAGAATAACTAAAGCAGCACAAACAAAAACCTCCACTAGGCTGAAAGCCCTCTGCGAGGTCTTTTTTAAGGGTTTTAAATTAAAATACATAAATCCTTTTAACATAATTTCTCTTCTTATTATTCCCTATCAAATGTAGCATATTTGAGCTAAAAAGTCAAAATATCTCACTATAAATAATCTGTTATATTCTCAGCTTGGCTCTCTTATCATTATCAATTGCATCAACCAGCAGCTCCTTACTGTTCGTGTTTTTGCGTTTAATATATTCTACAATAATTGCACCCTTAGCCTTAGTAAACGATGCTACAATTGAAGCTGCTAACATTATATCCCTTTTATTAGATGGACCACACAAAATGCCACTGGGACCAACAATATTCTTACATTTTAGCAGTACTTGTGGAACCTGCCATAAAGCCTCAAGTCTTTTATTATCATCTTCACTTCTACCGACAATCAATTTTAATTTTTCATTTAAGCGAAAATGCCTTCCTACTTTTAAAAAAGAAACATTTTTATCATTCAAACTTTTATGATCAATTAAATCTTTAACTTTTTTGCAAAATTGTCTTTCAGTCAATAAGCACCCTCCTCCAGGAGTTGGGTAATTATTAATTCCATAGATACTAGCTAGCTTAAACTGCTCTTTTCTCGAACGACCTTGTATTGACATCATTTTTTCCCGATCAATTATTCCGTCCTTTTCTACTTTTGTTTCATCAAGGCATTTTGCTGATAACGGCCTTAATACTCTTTCTGACAAATGAGCTTTTTCATCCATTATATGTAATATATTTTTTCTCTGTGACATGGGCCGCTCTCCCAAAACATCACCTGTAATAATAACCTCAGCGCCCTCTTCTTTCATAACTTTTTTGGCAATTTTCAACATAAACAAATGGCAATCTATACAAGGGTTAAAATTCTTACCATAACCAAATTCGGGCTTTCTAATAATATTATAATATTTTTTTGAATTGCAGAGATCAATTATGCGACACCTAATTTTGAATTTTTTACAAATCTCTTTAGTAGTTTCTAGAGAACTGTCTGAGGATAAAAAAGGAAGTTTAAAGGTGAGTCCTATTACTTCAAGGCCCTGCTCAAGAATTAGCTTGGTAGCCAGGATACTATCTAATCCACCACTTATTAATGAAATTGCTTTAGCCAAGAGAATCCCTCTGTACCAATCAAATAAATACTTATTGTAATTAATGAAGAAATAATGACACCTATAAATATGCTCAAAAAAGCATACTTGGTCTTTAATTTAAAAAGAACTGCCGCTAGAGCCCCTGTCCAGGCACCAGTAATCGGAAGCGGTACGGCTACAAACAAAATAAGACCCAAAGACTCATAGCGCTCAACCAGTGCGGCCTTCTTTTTTGTGCGTTCAAAAAGGTTGTCAAAAAATGACCTCCAAAGCCTAAAATGTCTTAGTTTATCGCAAATCGGTTCAACAAATAGCAATATAGGAATAATTGGCACCATATTAGCCAAAATACATATAAGGAAGGCTTTCTGAAGCCCAATATCCATCTGCACGTGCGCTATCAAAATAGCATATCTCGCCTCCACGATAGGTAGCATAGCTAATATAGCCGTAATCAATTCTTTAGAGCCAAGATTACTGGTTAAATAATTATAAATATATTCAATAATTACTTGTGTCATAAAAAACTTACCATCCCCATTTCCCAACTAACGGTACAAAAGTACAACTATCATAGTAATCTTCAATAATTTGCTTACCCTTCTTTTCAAGTCTTAACAAACGTTGCATATGTATTTGCCCAACAGGAATTACCAACCTGCCTCCATCTGATAATTGCTTAATAAGTTCTTGAGGCACAGTGGGAGCCGCAGCAGTAACTATAATGGCATCATAGGGCGCATATTCATCCAAACCACAGCTACCATCCCCACAGACCAATTCAACATTGTTTATATTAACCTTCTCAAGATTAACTTTAGCTTGTTCACGCAATTCTTCAAAGCGTTCCACTGAATAAACTTTGTTAACAATTTTTGATAAAATTGCAGACTGATACCCGCTTCCCGTGCCAATCTCGAGGACTTTATCATCTTTTTTTAAACATAAAAGCTGTGTCATTAGAGCCACTATATAAGGTTGTGAAATAGTTTGATCCTTACAAATAGGCAATGGACTATCATTATAAGAAATGTCTTTGAAGTCCAAGGAAACAAACTCTTCTCTGGGAATATCCCTAATGGCACTTATAACCACTTTATCAGAGATTCCCCTAGCAATGAGTTGCTCATTAATCATAATGTTTCGTAATTGAGAAAAATTTATCATTTATGTAAATAGATATTGAAAAGTAGCTTTGTAAACCTAAATGTATCAACAAAGGGATTAATGTAACTTTTTTCTTCACGATATACAGTAGAGATAGGAACAAAATCGATCTTATATCCTTTACGAGAGGCCTTAATAAGTATTTCGGATTCTATTTCATAATTAGAGGACTTTAAATCAATATCATCAAAAACAGTCTTTTTTATCAATCTAAACCCACACTGAGAATCAGGAATGCACTGATGGCAAATTTTAGAAATAATTCCTGACATACATTTGTTTGTAGCTTTACGCAAAAAAGGCATCTGTTCTGTATCGGCCATTCTATTACCAACAATAACTGGTGCCTTAGTCTGATTATATCTATTTATAAAATTATTAATTTCTTCGGATTCATGCTGACCATCTGAATCCATTATAATAACAAATTCATAATCTAAATTAGTGAGATACTCAATTCCAGTCCTAATTGCTGCTCCCTTACCCTTATTTGAAGCATGTCTAAGCAGCTTAACCTTGGTTTTTAAAGCTATTTCAGCTGAAGCATCAGAAGAACCATCATCAACAACTACAACCTCTATATCTAATTTAATAATCTTATCAATAAGCACTTTTAAGTAGTCTGCGCTATTGTATACTGGCATCAAAACAACATTTTTCATTTAACTATCCCAAACTTCGTGATACATAAGCCACTGCGTTCTATAACGACCAACATAATCCTCTATTACCGCTAGCCCTTTCTCCAATAATCTTCTTATTTCAGCATCTTGATCATTAGATATATCTGGCATAATGGGCTTATCAAGACAAAAAATAAATGTATTGTCTGGCTGCCTTACCAAAAAAGTAGGTACAATTGGAGCATTCATGCGATAACTAAAATATGCAGCACCCCGAGGCATTTCTGCAATCTTTCCAAAGAATCTTGCTTTCTCTCCACTCCTTGAAAAATTATTATCACCTACTGTTGCTAATATATGATTATTCTTTAATGCAGTAAAACACTTTTTAATTCCCATACCAGTGTTAATATTATCAACACCCTTTGCGGCTCTCTTTTTATCAAAGAAATTATTAACTGCCTTAGCTTTATGTTTTAAGCGAATAGCGTCTAATTTATAACCAAGGGCCGGCAAAATAGCTGCTCCCAACTCCCAGTTGCCTAAGTGCGCACTCAAAGACACAACTCCTCTGCCCAACTTTAGACAATTATCAATGTGCTCAAGACCTATTATTTTTACATTTTTTTTAATAAATTCTTCATCTATATTCGTAAATCTAAAAAATTCAACAAGGTATTTACCAAAACTCATATATACTTCACGTGTTAACTCAGAAATCTTCCGCTGATCAAAAGTTTCTCTTTTTGATTGCAGAACAGTCCTTAAATTTTCTGCAACAATTTTCTTCCCTTTCAGAGAAGAATAATATCGCACTAATGCAACCTGCCTGGAAAAGCTATAAGCTTTATCAAGAGGTAACGATCTGGCAATATATTGACCTAAGCGATAAAAGGAATCTGATATCATTTTTTTTCTAGATTTTTTTTATTTTATCATATATGTTAGTCTTCCATGTCCAAGACTTTTTTAATGCGTTTTAATGCTTCTTTTAAACGTTTTTCGTCATCAACTAAAGCAATCCTTATGTAACCTTCTCCATATTCTCCAAATCCAGTACCTGGAGCCACTCCCACACCAGCCTCTTTCATCAGTAGTGTTGCAAACTCCATTGATGTTAAAGCGCTATATTTCAAAGGAATATGAGCCCATATATAAAATGTACTTTTTGGTTTCTTAACATGCCAACCCATTTCATTCATACCATCAACAAAAAGATCTCTTCTTTTCTTATAAATCTCAACATATTTTTTTACACAGTCCTGCGGACCGGTTAACGCTTTAATACCTGCATACTGCACTGCTCTAAATATGCCAAAGTCCATATAACTTTTAGTCTTTGATATAGATTTAAGTATATCTCTATTACCAACAACAAATCCCAGTCTCCAACCAGCCATACTATAAGATTTTGAAAGTGTATGATATTCAATGCACATCTTCTTAGAACCCTTCACACTTAAAATACTTGGGGTCTTATATCCGTCATATACAATATCTGAGTATGCTAAATCATTAACAATAATTATATCCTTATCCTTACCCCAATCAACAACTTCTTCAAAAAAATCACTGTCAACAGTTGCTGTTGTCGGATTATGCGGATATCCTAGTATCAATATCTTAGCCATCTTTACGATATCTTTACTTAGTGACTTCAAGTCAGGTCTAAAATTATTTTCTTCTGTTAGAGGCAAGTTATATAAAATGCCGCCAGCCATTACAACACCATTAAAATGAACTGGGTAAGCTGGATTAGGCACCAAGACAACATCATCATGATTCAGAAAAGTAAGGTATAAGTTAGCAATTCCTTCTTTGGAGCCGATAAGTGGTAAAACTTCGTGCTCCGGATCAAGAGTTACCCCAAAGCGTTCATTATACCATTGAGCAATAGCTTCCTTAAACTTGCGCTCAGCATCACCATGAGGCCTTGAATATCTGTGATTAGCTTCAACCTTAGCCTGCTTGCAAAGCTCATCTACTATATGTTTCGGCGTAGGCAAGTCTGGGCTACCCATACCTAAGTCTATAACATCAACTCCATTTTCTTGTGCTTCATGTTTTAAATTATCCATTATCGTAAATAAGTATAATGGCAATCGTTTAAGTCTATTTGCTTCCTGCATTATTTTTCATCCTTCTTATTCAGTTTCTAAAACAGCTATAGTTTCTCCAACTTTTATTTCTTCACCTTCATCAAATTTTTTCTTAATTAACTTTCCATCAAGTGGAGAAGGCACGTTAAATGTGGCCTTTTCAGTCACCACTTCCAATAGGTCACTATTCTCACTAACAACATCTCCTTCTTCCACATGCCAAAAAGAAACATTGGCACTTGTAATCTCTTCGCCTAAGTCAGGTAATTTAACTTCTATCTCTGGCATTAATTTCCTCCAACAATAATTACTAAGTTCATTTTAGATTATTATACAAATAACCCATTAAAATTTCAAGTAAAAACTCTACAAGCAGATTCTGAGTTTATCTGCTTCAAATCTTGAAATTATCTTTAAATACTTGTTCGAAAATTATCCTAAACTCCTCTAAGCTAACCTCTTGGCGAATAATCTTATCCAAAGAAATCATTACACTTGAATTATAACCACACGGTTTTATCATACCAAAATATTTCAAATCTACATTTAAATTTATAGCAACCCCATGATAAGTTACCCACCGCTTTATTCCAATACCAATAGAGGCAATTTTTTTATTATCAACCCAAACTCCCCTTTGACCTTTTATAGAATTTGCTTTAATACCATAAAAAGCTAATGCAGAAATGACAATATTTTCTATTCTGTTTAAAAATAAATGAACATCCTTTTTGTGTTTTCTTAAATCAATTATAGGATAGCAGACCAACTGTCCTGGACCATGATAGGTAACACTACCCCCCCTATCAGCCTCTATTACTTTGATGTCATGGTTTTGCAAAACATTCTTATCAGGAATCTCAGTTTTATTAAAAGTTCTTCCTGTAGTTATGACATGAGGATGCTCTACTAATAAGATCGTATCGGGAATAGATCCCTCTACTCTAAGACTATGAAGTTGCTTCTGATAGTCATAGCATTGCTTATAGTCAATTTTTCCTAAGCTCATAAATTTCATAATATTATTTACTACATGCTTGTAGGTGATGAAACCCCTAGAAGATTAAGGCCGGCATGAAGGATATTTTTAGCCGCCTTGATAAGCTTTATCCTTGCTGCAGTTTTAGCTAGGTCATCATCAAGCACTCTGTGACTATGGTAAAACGAATGAAATGCCTCTGCAACCTTACGCAAATAAACTACAATAAAATAAGGCTCTCTAGATAACGCTGCGGATTCAACAGCACCAGGATATTCCACAAGTGCATATATCAAGGCCATCTCCTGCGCATCATTTAATTGATTAAAATCACACCGTGGCAATCTTTTAACATCCTCTTTTTGCTTTTGAAGTATACTACAAATACGCGCATGAGCATATTGGATATAATAAACAGGATTATCCATTGATTTCTTCTTAGCCAACGCTAAATCAAAATCAAGATGACTATTAGTTTTTCTCATTAGAAAGAAGAATCTCGCTACATCAGGACCAACCTCATGGACTAATTGTCTTAAGGTAATATACTGTCCTTTTCTGGTAGACATAGAAACCAGCTTACCATTCTTGAACAAAGTTGCCAGCTGTATAATAACCACTTCTAAAAAATCATCAGCTGCCCCTAACGCTCTTACAGCTGCATTAATGCGTGGTATATATCCATGATGATCAGGACCCCATATATTAATTACTTTTCTAAATTTCCTTTTTATTTTATTCTCATGATAGGCTATATCTGGCGCCAAATAAGTATATTCTCCTGTACTTTTAACAACAACCCTATCTTTATCATCTCCGTAAACACTAGACTTAAACCAAACAGCCCCATCTTCTTCAAAAATGAGCTTTTTTTTCTTTAATTTCTTTATTACTCTAGGAACAGCATCAGTTCTCATCATTTTCTTCTGAGAAAACCACACATCCATAGATACATCGATATCATCTAAATCTTTCTTTATTCCATCCATAATTTGCTTTACCGTATAAACAGAAAGCATTTTTTTTACGTTTAGATGCTTTTTATCAAAAGATTCCTTACCAAAGCGCTTAATAAAATCCTTTACTATATCAACTAAATACTCGCCTTGATACCCGTCTTCAGGCAAGGTAAAATCTTTACCCTGTAGCTCAAGACATCTAGCCATTGCTGATTTTCCCAAAGCATCAATTTGATTACCTTCATCATTGATAAAATATTCTTTGGTGGTATTATAGCCGCAAGTTTTCAATGTCCGAGATATTACATCTCCTACAACTGCTTGCCTGCCATGAGCTATGCTAAGAGGACCAGTAGGATTTGCGCTTACAAATTCAATTTGAACCTTTTTCTTTCGCCCTATATTGTGAGGTTTAAACTTTGAAGGTGAATCTGCAATTATCTTAATTAGTTTATTAAGAAATTTTCTACTATATGTAATATTTATAAATCCAGGCTTAACTACATCTATAGATTCTATCCATGAATCTTTTTTACTTAATGATAATAAATTCTGGAGTTCTTTTGTTATTTTTTCAGCTGTATTAAATGGAGAATTTCTTAAGATGGGAGCTACTTGAAATGCAATATTTGTAGACAGATTGCCAAATCGCTTATCTTTAGGAAGACTAATTTCTACATTAAACTTCTTCCCTGTAGAAACTGGCAATACAGCAAGGATAGCCTTATTCAGTAATGTTTTGAGTTCGTTCTCTAGAGTCTTTAGCACGTTCTTCAGTTATTGCGTTTTGAGGTGCATCAGCCCACAGTCGTTCAAGACTGTAAAATTCACGCAGGTCGTTCTTAAAGACGTGAACTACAACATCAATATAATCTAGCAATATCCAAGATCCTTCTTTATAACCTTCTATACTAGAAGGCTTTATAGAAACATCTTTAAGCTCCCCTAATATATAGTCAGCAATAGCTTTATTTTTTCTCTCACTACTACCACCACATATAAGAAAAAAGTCGCATACCGCAGCCACATTGGACATATTCATAATAACTACGTTATCGGCTTTTTTCTCAAGGGCAGCTCTTGCTACTAAGAGTGTTTTTTCTTTAGCGCTGAGCTTTTTACTTTGAATCATTAATTAATTATAAAAGGAATGCTACTTTTTACCTAAAATCCTATACATGCCTGTTCCACATGTAGGACATTTACCTTTAAGTGCCTTTCGACCATTCTTCATGGTTACTTCTTCAGAATCTGACATTTCTTTTTTTGCTTTACACTTCACACAATATGCTTCCATGAAATACCTCCTCGTTTATTTGATTATTAGTGTACCATAGTCATTACTATTAGTCAAATGCTTTTTGAAATAGCTTCAGCGATATCTAAAGCCGCATTGGGTCTTGATATTTTTTTTGCATTTGAAATTATTTTTTGAGAAAAATTGTTATTATCCAAGAAATTCCTAACAGTAACCCTTATGTCTTTTATTTTTTTAACTCTGTAAATAGCTTCCTGATTTTGAAGATACTCAAGATTCCTTGATTCCTGACCACCAACTGAACTATAAATAATCATGGGCAAACCTAAGGCTAAAGCTTCAGACGAAGTCAGGCCACCTGGTTTAGTTATTAATAGATTAGCTAACAACATTAAAGTAATAATATCATCTAAGAATCCGTATATTTCAACTTTATGTTTAAAATTGGCTGATCTTTTATCAAGTTTTTTCTTGAGTCTTTTATTTTTTCCACAGACTATTTGAAGCTCAAAATTTAAATCCAGCTTATCAAGCTCAGAAGCAATAATATCAAGTGGCCCTACACCCATACTACCTGCCATTATCAAAATCCTAGGCACAGCAAAATTATGCCCAAGAACAAGTTCCTTCTTAATTAAAGTTGCAGCAGTAGAAAATTTAGGATCAATTGGTATCCCAGATACAATTATTTTGTCAGCTGGTATGTCATTACTAATTAATTTATCCTTCATTTCATCAGTAGCTACAAAATAACCATCAACATTATCCATTAACCAGAATGGATGCACATCATAATCAGTAATAACTGCATAAAGCTTAAAAGCTTCTCTGCTTTTTTTTCTAATTGCTGAAAAAACGGCACAGGGCACTACCTGCGTACATATAACGACGCAAGGCTTATGCTCATCATAATATTTCTTAAACTTTCTATAAGTAGGAGCCAAAAGAATTTTCTTTATAGGGTTGGCTTTTCTATAAAACAGCTGATTACCCCAAAGGCTATCATGAATTTTTCTAGAATTCTTTATAAACCAAATATATAAGCCATGAGCAAAATTTTCAAAAGTTGGAGAAATAAATTCTAAAGCATTAATTAGGATTATCTCTAAGGATGGTTCTTTGATTTTAAAACTCTTAGCAAGAGACATAGCAGCCATGCAATGTCCTGAATCAGCAGTAGAATATAATATAAAAGCTTTTCTAGCAGATTTAGTCGTGCCAGTCATCAATCTCCCCTACTATCTCCTCTAAAAGATCTTCAAGAGATATGAGACCACTAATCTTATCTTGGCTATCTGTTACAATAGCTATTTGTATACGCTTGCGTTGAAAATCTTTCAGTAAATCCATAGCAATTTTATCAGATGAAACAAAATAAGCAGGTCTGATTAAATCTCTTAATACTATTTTTTCCTTTGCCTCCCAGACTTTCAGCAAATCTCTGGCATATAAAACACCTATCATATTATCAAACTCATCCTCATAAATAGGTATTCTGGCATAACCCTCTTTATTCACTAGAGTTAATAAATCCTCAACTGGGGTATTAACATCAGCTGCAATAATTTCAGAACGAGGAATCATTACCTTTGAAACATGGATATCGTTAAACTCAAACACCCTATGCAGCATATCTCTCTCTTCATCTTCAACCGCGCCAACTTCACTACCAACTTCAATAATAGTTTTAATTTCTTCTTCAGTTATTATAGGCGATTTTCCCTTTGCATTGCCACCGAAGAGTTTTATTATAACGTGGCTGAATTTTGTAAAAACATTCGAAATGGGGCTCAATAATCTAATGGTAAAATCCATAATTCCCGCTACTTTAAATGAGTACTTCTCTGCATGCCTAGCTGCAAATATTTTAGGAGTTATTTCACTAAAAACAAGAATAAGAATCGTCATAACAAATGTGGAAACTATAATACCTATTTTTGGGCCTAAGAAATAATAAAATGCTGCAGCTGATAATGAAGAAATAGCTATATTAACAAAATTATTACTAATTAATATTGTTGTGATAAGTTGATCAGAGTTACCAATTAATTTCTGAACCAACTTAGCTTTGGGACCTTTTTGTTTAGCTAAATGTCTTAATCGTAAACGATTAAGTGATAAATAAGCCGTTTCAGATCCTGAAAGAAATGCGGATATTAACAGAAGAACAATAATAGACAAAACCAATAGTATTAAAGCAAGTAAATTCATCTTTTACCTATATAAGTTTTTTTTGTTTATGTATTTGAATACTTCCGGCGGTACCATGAATTGAAAATCATTATTATTTTTAATCAAATCTCTAATTTTAGAAGACGATGTATCTATTGCCTCAATATCAATATATTCGACCTCATCAATTTTAGATTCCTCATTAAAGCCCGGCCTTCTTGCAATAACAAACGTACAAATCTTGCACAATTCGTCAATATCCTTCCATTCATTCAACCTAGCAGTTATATCTCCACCAGCAATAAAATAGAGCTTATCATTCTCTTTTAAGTTTTTTTTGAAATGTTTAATAGTATCAATTGTATACGATGTATTTTTTTTATCCAATTCATAAGTTGATACTTCGAAAAATTTAAAAGCCTTGAGTGTATTCTCAAGCATAACCAATCTATTCTCAACAGATACAGCATCATCAGTCGAAGCAAAAGGGCTAATATACGCTGGCACAAAAATAACTTTGTCTAGCGCAAGCTGCCTCATTGCTTCTTCTGCTAATCTTAAATGTCCTAAATGAACAGGATTAAAAGTGCCCCCCAATATACCTAAACGCATTTACTTAGTCCTTATCTGGCCATTACCGATAATTACATACTTATAACTTGTGAGCTCAGCAACGCCCATAGGGCCTCTAGCATGCATCCTGCCAGTACTAATGCCAATTTCTGCTCCAAGTCCAAACTGATTTCCATCGGTAAACCTTGTTGAAGCATTCAAGTATACACAAGCAGAATCTACTTTATTCAAAAAATATTCAGCAGATTCACAACTGTCAGTAATAATAACTTCAGAAAGACCGGAACTATATTTAGCAATATGATCTATGGCATCATGCATGCTATTAACAACTCTGATTGAAATAATCTTATCTAAGTATTCTGTTTCCCAATCTTTACATGTTGCCTTATTAATCTGACCCTTCAAAATATTATACGTCTCGATGCAGCCTCTAACTTCTGCTCCCTTAACCTTTAAGCTCCTCACCATTGAAGGCAAAAATCTTCCTGCTACATGCTTATGGACTAATAACGTTTCAATTGCATTACAAACACTTGTTCTCTGTAATTTAGCATTAAGTATTATTTTCTCTGCCATATTTAAATCAGCATATTCATCAACATAAGCATGACAAAGGCCTTTATAATGTTTTACAACAGGTATTTTTGAATACTTTATGACTTCCTTAATAAGACTCTCTCCACCTCTAGGTATAATTAAATCAATATTCTTTTCTTCTTTGAGCAAGTAACGCACTGCTTTGCGATCAGTAGTTTTAATCATGGAAATAGCGCCTTCAGGCAAACCATTTTTCAAAGCAACTTTACTTAGAACCTCTAATATAGCTAGATTAGAATATATGGCGCTACTGCCCCCTCTTAAGATAATAGCATTACCAGCTTTTAAACAAAGCCCTATGCAATCACTAGTAACGTTAGGTCTTGATTCATAAATTACGCCAATTACACCTAAAGGAGCTCTAACTTTCATAATCTGCAAACCATTAGGTCTCTTAATTGAGGAGATCAGGCTCCCAATAGGATCTTCTTGAGCCGCTACCTCTTTCAGGCATGCACTCATTTGTTTGATTCTATCTTTATTCAAAGTTAATCTATCTACAAAACTTTCTTTAAGGCCAGTCTTTCTGGCTATATTAATATCTCGCTTGTTAGCTTTGATAATATATGCACTATTAACCACTAAAGCCCGAGCCATCTGCTCTAAAGTTCTGTTTTTTACATCAGTTGATAATTGACGCAACTCTGAGGATGCCCTTCTTGCTTTTGTGGCTATTAATTTAATTTCCTGACTAATATTCATCTAATTCTCCTGTACTATAAAATTACGAGGTTATCTCTATGTATTATCTCATCATAATATTTACTACCCAGTTCTTTTTCTATCTCTGAAGTTTTGAGGCCTCTGATTCTATCTATTTCTTTGGCCGCATAATTCGTAAACCCTCTGGCAAGCTCTTTACCTGATTCACTGACTATTAGTACAAGATCACCATAAGCAAAGCTTCCAGAAACATTAATTATACCGGCTGACAAAAGACTTCTGCCATGCTCGCATAGTGCCTGCGCAGCTCCTTTATCTACAACTAGCTTGCCCTTAATTTTTTTACTAAAGGCAATCCATTTCTTTCTATCATTTAGTTTAACTTTTTTTGCTTTAAAAAAAGTTCCTACATTCTTACCCTTTAGAATATCGCTTAAAATGTCAGCCTTTTTACCATTTGCGATAATGCATGTTATGCCAGAGGAAGTAACCATGCGAGCCGCTTCTAGCTTAGTTTTCATACCTCCAACACTTAATTCGCAACTAGCCCCTACTGCATGATGTTCAACTCGGCCTATTTCTTCAACAATATCAATTTTTTCCTGTTTTCCCTCTGAATTCAAGCAGTATAAACCATCTACATCAGTTAAAATGATGAGTGCTTGAGCAGATACAAAATTGGCTACCATAGCTGATAACTGATCATTGTCACCAAATTTAATTTCATCAGTCGAAACTGTGTCATTCTCATTAATTATAGGCAATATGCCCCTTTCAAGAAGAGTTATAATTGTATTCTTAGCATTTAAATACCTTTGCCTATTACTTAGATCAGCTCTAGTCAAAAGAACCTGAGCTGTTACTATCTTTTTTTTATGAAAGAAATTATCATATATTTTCATTAGGCGACTTTGACCTATAGCTGCAGCAGCTTGAAGAATCCTTAAGGTCTTCGGTCTTCTGGTAAGTTGAAGTTGACTCATACCTTCAGCAATTGCTCCTGATGAAACTAAAACTACCTCAACTCCACTCTTTAGCAACTTAATTATCTGAGCACACAATAACCCAACTTCCCTCTTATCCAAACATGAATCCTTTGAGGTTATAATCTTCGTGCCCACTTTGATGACCACTCTCTTAAATAGTTTCTTTTTCTTTATCATAATAATTTAATTATCTTTTTTTGAACTTCATCAAGATTACTTTTATCCTTACACGAAATAGCAATAAATGGTTCCTTGATTTTATTTTTAAAAATTTTAAGGTTCTCTTGAGCTGAAGCTAAATCTATTTTATTTGCTATAATCATATATGATTTATCGTTCAATTCTGTATTATATAACATTAACTCATTTTTTAAACTAAAAAAATCATCCCAAGGCTTTCTTCCATCCACACCTGCTAGATCTATAACAAAGGCAAGAATTCTCGTTCTTTCTATATGACGAAGAAACTTATCACCTAAACCACTACCCGCATGCGCACCTTCTATCAAACCAGGTATATCAGCTATTTTATATTCCTTTTCATTGAATTCAGCAATACCTAAAACAGGTGTTTTAGTTGTAAATGGATAAGATGCAACTTTGGGTTTCGCTTTAGAAATACAGCTTATTAAGGAAGATTTACCTGCATTAGGGAATCCTACTAAACCAACCTCAGCAATTAATTTAAGGTCTAAATGCAACCGTATTGTCTCCCCTGTTTTACCAGGTTCAGCATTAGCGCATTTAGCATTACCACGACCACCCTTGCCTCCGCGCGCAACAATAACTTTTTCATTGATATGAGTTAGATCTCTTACCACTAAATTATTGTCAGCATTAATAACCAAGGTGCCAGGTGGCACAGAGAGATAAGTCTCTTGACCATCTCTGCCAGTTTTATTGTTAGAGCCTCCATGTCCACCTCTAGAAGCTTTAATATTTTTTTTATAGTTGAATTCTCTTAAGGTATGAATTCCAGAATCTGCCTTGATGATGACATGACCTCCCCGTCCGCCATTACCACCATTGGGTTTTCTTCCCTTAACATCTCTTGTATGGCGGAAGCTCTTGCATCCAGAACCACCGGTACCGGCCTGTACATTAATATCAGCTTCATCTATAAACATTACTGGGGCAAAACGCTAATAAGTCTTGTTTTGCTAAATTTAACTACACCATTTTTTTTAGCGAAAAGGGTATCATCAGAGCCACGACCTACATTTGTTCCAGGCTTGAACTTGGCTCCTCTTTGTCTTAGGATAATAGCTCCTGCCTTAACTATTTCGCCGTCATATTTTTTAAGACCCAATCTTTTTCCTATAGAATCTCTTCCGTTTCTAGTTGAGCCCATTCCTTTTTTATGCGCCATTATTCAAACTCCTTTTATATAATTATTCTTCATCCAGGACTATATCGTTTACTTTAAGCCTGGTATATTGCTGCCTATGACCTTTTGTTGTTTTGGAACTTTTACGTCTGCGATATTTAAAACTTACCACTTTATCAGACTTTTCATTTGATAACACACTACAAGCCACTTTAGCTTTTTTGATATAAGGTGTTCCAATATATATCTTTTTGCCTTTCGAAGCCATCATAACATGAGTGAAATTAAAAGCACTGCCTTCTTTCTTTTTCAAATATTCAACCATAAACTCCTGGCCTTTATTGACTTTATACTGTTTCCCACCCGTTTCAATTATTGCATACATTGTTTTTCTCCTTTTTACAATAGACGTATAGAATATCAAAAAAGAAAAAGCTTGTCAAGCTTTTGTAATCCTAACGTTTTCAATATGTTCCTTTGTGTCCGCCTCAATAACTATCTTAGCATTATACTCAGTCTCTAGTAAATTCAGTTCGCAACGAAGCTCATTGAATATGTATGAGGCCACACTAGGATGTAAACTAACCCTGATTTTACCTACATTTAAGCTTTTTAACGTTTTTCTAATGCCTCTGAGAGCCTCAATTGCTATCGTGAAATTTGATTTCACTAAACCTTTACCCTTACAATAGGGGCAAGTTTCAGAAAAAGCACTTTCTAGGCTCTTACCTACCCTTTGCCTAGTCATCTCAACTACACCAAGCTCAGAAATAGGTAAAACTTTAGTCTTAGCTCTATCTTTTTTAAGAGATGTTAAAAGAATTTTATAAATATCCTGGCGATGCCGTCTTGAATTCATATCAATGAAATCAATTATTATTATCCCTCCAAGATCCCTAAGCTTTAATTGTCTCACTATTTCATTGGCAGATTCTTTATTAGTGATATATGCTGTCTCTTCCAGGCTGCCTTTTTTTACAAAGCTTCCTGTATTTACATCAATTGAAATTAAACTTTCCGTTGGTTCGATAATAATATAACCACCTGATTTCAACTGAACATGCCGTTTAGTTATTTTTTCAATTTGGTCCTCAAGCTTGTATTCTTCAAACAAAGACTTTTCGCTCTGATGAAACTGTAGTTTTGATTTTAAATCTGGAGTTAAAGAATTCAGAAATTTATATATCCTACCGTATTCTTTTTTATTATCAACTATAAGACATTCGACATCCTCTGAAAAATAATCACGTATAACCCGCAGCACTAAATCATACTCCTCATGCACTAAAGCAGGACAAGCAACTCGGTGAGAAACATAATTAATCCGCTTCATAAGTCTCATAAGATATTTAAAGTCTCTAATAAGCTCTCTTTTGCTGGCACCTTCTGCAAGTGTTCTTACTATAAGGCCTACGCCTTCTGGCATTCTAAAACCACCAATAATATTTTTTAATCTCTCTCTTTCCTCAGGTTCTCTTATTCTCTTAGAAATACCTGTACAACTTTGATACGGCATCAAAACCAGATATCTACCAGGCAAACTAATATTTGTAGTTAATCTGGGTCCTTTTGTGCTAATATTATCCTTTACAATCTGGACAATAACTTCCTGGCCCGGCCGCAATACATCTTTAATGTTTACATTTTCTTTAAAACGAGTAGGCTCAAGCTCCTCAGCCTCTTCTTCTAGAATTTCTTTATAATCCCCAAAAGGTTTCGTAATGTCTGAGACATAAAGAAAACCGTTCTTTTTCATGCCCAAGTTAACAAAAGCGGCCTGAATACCACTAACCACCGTATCAACCTTTGCTTTGTAGATATTTCCTACAAAACGTTTATGATCTGGTCTTTCACTAAAATACTGCTCCAAATTACCGTTCTCCACAACAGCAATTCTCTTTTCCTGCTTTTCAACATTAATAATTATTTTTCTTTTCATCTAAAAATTAAACTCCTTTAAATTGAAAAAAGACAGGATCTAAACCCGTCTTTATTTTTAACATATTTAATCAAACTCATTAGAAAACTGTTTCCTGTTCAAAGGCAACAGTAGAAACTGAATCAATATGACCATTTTCCTTTAGTACATGAGGAGTTAAAAATATTAAAAGATCTCTCTTTTCTATTTCTGTACCTCTTTGTGAAAATAAATAACCTAAAATTGGAATATCACCAAGAAAAGGTATTTTGTTATTAGTATTAACAACTTTATCCTTAATCATACCGCCAATCACCAATGTCTCACCATCTTTGATCATGACTTCTACTTCTGCCTGCTTCGTAGATATTATTGGCACCTCTGCACCTTCAAATGTAACACTTCCAGTTAAATCACTAACCTCGGGCACGACACTTAATGTTATATAGCCATCTTTATTAACTGTGGGAGTTACTGTCATAATTATGCCATACTCTATATATTCCCATCCAGAAACATTCCATCGTCCGGTCTCATCAGAATAGGAATAATTAGCCACTGGCCATTTTGTACCTACTGTTATCTTGGCCTCTTTATTATTCAGAGTAGTAATTCTAGGATTTGACAAAACATTTGTATCTGTTCTAGTAGATAAAGCTTCTAACGTTGCTTGCAAACCAGTAAAATCAAGCGTTCCGTATTGAAAATACTCCTCTTCACCTGTATCTCCAGCAACAGCTGGTAAAGAACTCCATTGTATAGCATCCTTACTAGACACAGGTAAATCGTTTTTGATTGCAAAGTCTGAAACAATATCTGTAATTTGACCGCTTGCATCATAGGTATAATCAGCATCTGGTGTTGGATACAGCCTGCCATCAGTACTCCAGTTAGAAAAAGGAAGAGTCGTTGCCCTTTTAGCACCATCAGCAACAATTTCGGTTTGCCAATCAACACCTAAGGTTTCATCTTTACCCAAAGTTGTTTCAATAACACGTGCTTCAATTTGAATCTGGGGCGTTCTGCCATCTAATTGCTCAATTACGCTTGCAAGCTTTTTAATATTAGTTCCTATGTCAGTGACAATAACTTGATTCGTTCTGGCGTCAAATTGAATATTACCACGCGCAGACAACATATCTGCAAGGGAAGTTGTTAGGCTTTCAGCATCAGCATAACTAAGTGAAAAAAGAGTTGTTTCTAAATCCTCCATAGAAAGATTTTCACGCGTTGTAACCCGAATTATATTGCCATCTTGCTCGTAAACATATCCTTGAGTTTTCAAAATAATATCTAAAGCCTTATCCCAAGGCACACTTTCTAACTTCATAGTAACCACACCCTGAACTTCTCCTCCAGCAATAATATTAATACCACTTTTATCAGAAACAATACGCAGAACGTCTTTTATATCTGCATCTTTAAAGTCCATACTAATTTTTTTATCATTATCATTACTGTTAGAGTCTGTTTTGTTGCCTAAAATAGAGGATATTTGATTAGCCTCAATCTGCTGCGGCGTAATTTGTTTTGCCTGTGGATCTTCAGCCTTTACTTCCTGCGCAAGGCAAATTCCACTATAGCACAAAATTATTAAAGCTATAAGAAAACAAGATAGAATACTTTTTTTATTCTTCATCGTTAATATTATTTTTTTCTTCTCTTAATTTAAAAACTTTTCTTTCTCCAAGAACTTCAACTACAGCTCCATCACGCATAATGTCTTTTATAACAAAAAAGTCTGTTTCATCATTAATTTTCATAATTTGACCATTGATTATTACGGCTGATTCTCCAGTTGGATCATATACAACAGCCTGAAGTGTTATAGAACTGAAATCTACGATAGTTTTAGTGCTTACGTCTTTTGGTTTTTTTTCAACCTGATCCTTCAAATATGGAGGAACAAAGGGATCCCGCCTCTCATGATTATTATACACGAAATCTGCAGCATATGCAAAAGTATTTAAATACAATATTGCGAATATAATGTGCAAAAATCCTAAGAATAATCTATTCATTCTCCTGCGGCTCCAAGACATCTAATATATAAGTATAAACCATTATTTCACCCATATGCTCAAAAGGATTCTTCTTGTCTTCCTCAACCTTAAGATATTCAATCTTCATAAATCTGTCAGCATTTTCAAGTTTACTTACAAAAGAACCAATATTATGATAGCCCCCTTTAAGGATTAGCTTAAAAGGAACTGTAACATATAGAGTCTGCTCTTGCCTAACCTCTTGTTTTTTTTCAATTTCGAGCAATGTTACGTCGGCAGAAGTAGCAATATTGGATAGATATTGTAATAAGTCCGGGATATCTTTTTCGGTCGGCAATTTTTTTTCATAATAACTAATATTTTCCTTAAGTTTTTCGATCTTGACTTTTGCTTCCTCAATTTTCTCTCTCTGCTTCTCCATTGAGCCTGCTTTCAATAAAAAAGACTGCTTCTCTACAATTTTAGCTTTTAATTCACTAGACATGCTAACCTTAGGAGCTATCGCAATAAAATAAAACATAACCGTGCAAACTATATACGCAGCTATAACCCCGGCAACTATTTGATATGCTTTATTTTCCTTTAAGTCTTCAAGATTCATCTTTTTTATCCGGTAGATCTTTTTGTTTTAAATGGCAAAAAATAACAAAACTAATATGTTCTACATCTTGTATTTTTCTTTTGATAATTTTTAGTTCAACATCGCTGAAATCCTTAAAAAATGATTCATGATACTTAATATTGTTCATAAAATTTCCAACAATTGCTTCTTCCTTGCCTTCTTTAGAATAAACCTTACCTTCAATAATTAACATACTATTATTTAATTCGAGAGCATTAAGCCAAATACCATCAGTTAACAGGTCACTCAACTCATTAAGTTTCTGCGAATAATAAATTCTATCTGCCATTAAATAATTTACAACGACTGCTCTTTCTTCTAACGTCTTAAGCTCTTTTTTATATATTCCATACTCACTTTTTACTTTTAAAATTTTCTGCCATTGACTCTCAAGATTATCTGCTTTAAGCGTTGCTGCAGTCAAACCTTTATTTGCAATAGCCATCCACATTACAAGCATTGATACAAGAATAACTCCAATAAGGATAAATAACCCCTTTGGCAGTATTACTCTTTGCTTTTTTAAATCATCTGGAAGTAAATTAATCTTTATCATAATTTATAACTTGCGTAAGGCTAATCCAGTAGCTACAGCAAAATAATCCCGAATAGGACTAATTTTATCTCCTAAAGACTTATTACCCAAAATAAGCCTATCTAAAATGCTCCACCTTTTAACCTCTAAATCCATATTCTCAGATAAAAAATTAGCCATATTTTCATTAATGGCTACTCCTCCACTAATATATATTTTAGTAACACCTTCCTCATACTGACTTTCATAATAATCAAACGATGATTTAATCTCTATTGCCATTTCTCTCATGGCATTTAAGCAAATTTCATCTACAGCCTCTTTTTTATCACCGGGATTTTTTTTAAGCTCTTCCGCTTGAGTCAAATCAACTTTAAAATTCTCAGCCAAAACCTCAGTTACACGCTTACCACCCACTGGAATATTACGAGTAAAATTAAGTAAATCTCCACGAATAATATTCACACTTGTTGCTTCGCTTCCAATATTTAGTAAAGCAATTGTTTTTTCGCTTTCATCATTATTTAAATTAAAGGCATTAATAAGAGCAAACGAATCTATATCCACAACCCATGGGCATAAGCCCGCTTTTTGGACTAGTTGAATTTTATCGTTAATACTATCTTTTTTAGCGGCTACTAAAAGAACTCCCATATTATTTTCAGCTTCAGAGATTATCTGACAATCAACAATAACCTCATTAACATTATAAGGAATATACTTCTCAGCTTCATATTTAATTGCATTTTTAAGATCTGCTTCACTCATTTTTGGCAACTGAATATTGCGGATAATTACGGAAGGTCCTTCAATAGAAATGTTAACTTCTTTTTCAGAAATTTTCGCTCGCTTAAAAAGCTGCTTAAGCGCACTTAGCTTATCTTTTTCTTCGGCATTAAACTTAAGTTCCTCAATAGAAGCTTTAACTAAACTAAACTGCTCTTTAGTCTTAAGGAGTTGCACCACCTTAATCGTTGATGTACCTATGTCTAAACCGACAATATTTTCTTTTGTCATAATATTAATAGTAAGATATACGCCCTACTCTAATGGATTTGCTGATGTCATATTACCATTTTGATCAAGTTGAATAACTGATTCAACGCCATCACCGTCTAAATCTCCACGAGCAATTATAATATAACTAGTACCTATACCAGAAGCTCCCGCCTGCACTTCATATGAATACCTAATTTGACCAACAGGCTTAAAACCAATATCAATCCAACTTTGTGGAACAGCAGTATCTTCCCAGAAAACTCTAGCTGCGCTTGGTACAGTAGCTGGATGCAAAGTACATAACACATAAGATTCATTCTCCATCTCATATACCTCCAGACATCCACGGATCGCCCCTAAATTATGATTAGCCTCAGCTACCTTAGCTCTTAATTGAAATCTTTGATAGTTAGGAACGGCAATAGTTACCAAAATACTAATGAGAGCTACTACTACCATAAGCTCTATGAGCGTAAATGACCTCGCCCTGCGCATATCTTTTCCCCTTTTTAGTGAATATATCTATATTGATATAAATATATCATATATATAAACTTTTGTCAATTTAAAGTATATTAATAACTACATTACCTAGGTATGATCATATATTCTGAAATACAATATATGGTATTTAAGGCATTCCTCACATATAAAAAAAAGAGCCATCTTAAATTTCGTTAAAATGGCTCTTTAAAATACTCAAACTTGTCAGTCTCAAAGATGTCTATTCAAGTGGATTAGTGGATGTTAAGTTACCATCCTGGTCAAGCGTATAGACTGACGTACTTGCATCACCGTCAAGGTCACCAGTTGCTGTAGCAGCAAATGTAGTACCGCCGTCGGCAACCGTTACAGCATACTGATAATAAATTAGGCCTTTAGGCTCAAATCCTATATCAGTCCAACCAGCTGAAGTGCTTACCCAAGTAGCTTTAACACCCGCTGGAACTGTAGCAGGATTGGCTCCACAAGCTAAATACACATCATTTTCAGCCTTATATGCTTCTTCGCATGTCCTAATAGCACCCAAGCTAGATTTTGCTTCAGAGGTTTTTGCTCTAAGTTGAAAATTAATATAATTAGGTATTGCGATAGTGGCTAATAAGGCTATAATTGCGACAACAATCATCATTTCAATAAGTGTAAATCCTCTTCGCCTTTTCATCTTATTCACCTCCTTCATTTAGATTACCCTCCTTTAACCTACTTTCAGTATACCATATGCTCTACTGAAAGTCAAATTACCGCAAGTCTCGTATCTTATTTTAACTAAATAAATCAGCCATATTAAATATCGGTAAATAAAGTGCCAAAACTATTCCTCCAATAACCACTCCCAAAACAACAATAACTAAGGGTTCAATCAGCGAAGTCAAACTTTCCACTGTTGTACTCACTTCATCATCATAAAAATTTGCTACTTTAACAAGCATTTCTTCCAACGAACCAGTTTGTTCTCCGACCGCCACCATTTTAACAACTAATGGTGGAAATATAGGACTCTTGGACAGCGGCTGAGCAATGGTCTCTCCTCCTTTAACGCTCTCAAGAACATCCCTAATTACATTCTCAATAACTCTATTGCCGCATGTTTTTGCCACAATATCTAGAGAAGTTAATATTGAAACACCACTTTTTGCAAGCGTTGCCAGAGTTCTTGAAAATCTTGATATGGCAACTTTTTTTATTAATTTCCCAGCTATTGGTAATTTAAGTATTGATCTATCAATTATTTCCCTTCCCTTATTAGTTTTTCCAATCATTACAAAACCCACGACCAATACAACCATTGATAATAAAACCAAAATTAAATATTTTGTTACAATAGCACTTGCAGTCATCAATACTTGTGTTGGCCCAGGAAGATCTGCACCAAAACCTGAATAGATTTCAGCAAAAGAAGGCACCACACTAACCAGCATAAATATAGTTATTCCTACTACAGCTACCATTATAGTAATTGGATAAACTAAAGCAGCTTTAACTTTCTTTTGAAGCTTACTACTATCTTCAAAGTATGATGCCATACGCATCAAGATATCATCCAACATACCTGAAGCCTCTCCAGCGGAGATCATATTAATGAATAGACTAGAAAAGGCTTTAGGATACTTACCTAGGGCCTCAGAAAGACTACTTCCTCCCTCAACTGATTCCTTTACTTTTGTGATAAGAAGCTTTAAAGATTTATTTTCAGATTGTTCAGATAAAATCTCTAAGCCCTGAACCAAAGGTAAGCCAGCATTAACCATTGTAGCTAATTGTCTAGAGAATACAGCTAGCTCATCAATAGAAATTTTTACACTTGATAAAGAGGGCATCAAATTAAAA
>Ga0075116_10000032_pt1 | contig 59970 bp, 72 predicted proteins | sample AntAceMetag02UKC_FD_69786 | JGI IMG/M metagenome (GOLD analysis project Ga0075116, IMG submission 69786) | Saline lake microbial communities from Ace Lake, Antarctica- Antarctic Ace Lake Metagenome 02UKC | ecosystem: Environmental > Aquatic > Non-marine Saline and Alkaline > Saline | place...
TTAGAAGTAATTTTTTCTTCAATTTTATTAGCATCAATGCAAAAAGTTTCGGAGTCTGCATCAACTAAAACAGGTGTCCCTCCTGCCAATATAATAGCATTAATTGGAGCAGACATGGTAAATGTGGGAGCAATTACTTCATCCCCTTTTTTTAATCCAATAGCCATAAGTGCTAGATGTAAAGCCCCAAAGCCATTGGAACAGCTAATCCCAAATTTAGTATCACAAAACTCAGAGAATTTGTTTTCAAATTGTTCAACATATTTTCCAGAACTACTTATCCAATTAGTATCAAAAGCATCTAAAAGATATTTTCTTTCATTTCCAGGCATCCAAGGGGCACATACAGGAATCATCTCCCCAAAAATATCTTTGTTCTTTTAAATCTTACTTATTTTAAAACTAAATCCAAGTCATGTGAAATTATCAAAACAATTCTGTTCTAGACTAAAAATGTAAAAAACTATCTTAAAATAAACAACTCTCTTCTTTATGCGATTTATACCTTTTTCTTCCCTTGACAATTTCCATTTCTTGCATAAATTCTAAGGTTTTAATTGCTGTTTCCCAGTGAGAATTAACCTTATAAGAAATTAATTTTATTGAACACTCTTTTTATTTGAAAGAACTTTTTTTATACCCCCTAATTCCATCCAAAATGCTCTTCCTTGACATATCTATTTGATAACAGAGATAATTAAATAAGAAAGGGTCATAATTATGGAGATAGTCAAAAAATATGAAAATTAAAAGACTTAACTTTGGTTGTGGTAATGATGTTAGAAAAGGTTGGGATAATGTAGACATGCAAAAAGGAAAAGGAATAAAACAATCTTTTGATTTTAATATATATCCGTATTCTATTAAAGAAAACTCATATGATTATATTCTTGTAAGACAAGTATTACAAGTCCTAAACGAACCAGATAAATGTTTAGATGAATTATGGAGAATAGCGAAAAAGAATGCAGAGATAGCTATAGAAACTCCTTATTATAATAACAAAGGTGCTTATAATGATATTAAAACAAAATATTATTTTAATGAGAAAGCATTTAAATTTTATGTAAAACACCCTTGTGATATAATCAAAAGAAAAAAATATGAAATTATTGAACTGTACAAAGAACCGACAATATTCGGAAAGTTTCTGCACTTTGAATGGTTAAGAAGCAAACTTGATTTATTTATATCTGGAGTTTATAGTAAAATTAAAGTAAAATTAAAAGTAATTAAATGATGGAATATTTTCATTGTCTTAAAATTAATCTCCTCCATTATACTCTATTTTCATTCTAACAACATCTTCCTCATAACCTGTTCCTTCCCTTGATTCAGAAACCAGATCTATCATAATTGCTTTTTCAATAGCTTTAAATCGGTGAATAATTTTTGGGGGAATTTCTATAATCTCCCCAGCATTTAAAATTACCCTTTTTACATCTTTGGGATTATCTGATAAAGCCAATAAAACTTCAAATTTTCCAGATAAAATATAAGAATATTGTGTTGACAAGTTATGATAATGATTAGCACGAACGGCTTCTGTTTCTGTGCTAATTAACCCTACATGGTTGATTTTTTTATTCAATAAATCCATGATAATTCCTCTTTCATCAGAATGCACTGGTTCTATTTTTTCAACTCTTGCCCCAAATAAGTCCTCCCCAATTATCTTCGGGGAAGGTATGGGGATTATAAATTTCCCCCCATTTTTAATAAATTCTTTATTATTATTCATTATTTCCTTTGCAAAATTCCATGCAAAAATTACTCCATAATCAGGCTTATCCTCCAATATTTTTTCTTCTTCTACAATTCGTAGATGCATGCCAGGAGTATAATGCCCTGTTTTAATTTTTGATTTTTCCGTCATATAATCAATTAAATCATCATGAATTTTACAATAATTTAATAAAGTATTACCCTTTGCTGGAGCACTAATTCCCACAATTTTCTTACCTTGCTTTTTTAATTCCCTTAATAATTTTAAAAAATCTTTTTTATGTTCTTTAACTTTATTAGAAAATTCGTCTAAAACTTCTTTCCTATAGATTCCTTTTTCTTCTTCTAATTGAACTAATTCTTTGACATTTTTAGAAATTTCCCGAAACCCCTTTTTACCAACAAATATACGAACAGATTTTCCATGTATATCATATCTTTCTACATCAAAAACATCAAATCCGTATTTATGAAAGAAAATTATTAATGGTTTTATAGAAGTATATTCTAAATGATCAAGATAAATTGTATCATATTCTAAACTATCAATCAAATTAACGAAATAAGGGGCTTCAATAACAAAAATTCCATCATCATCTAGCATCAATCTTAAACTTTCAATTAATCCTTTTTTATCATCTATATGTGCGAAAACATTAGTCCCCGTAACAATTTTAGCTTTGCCTTTTTCTCTAACAATTTTCTGTGCCAATTCAACATTAATAAACTCCGGCCAAGTTTCAATTCCCCGATTATTTGCAATTTTTGCAATTTTAGGGGCGGGGTCAATCCCAAGAATATTCATGCCATTGTTTCTAAACCCTTCAAGTAAAACCCCCACATTGCTCCCAATATCTACTGCAAGAGAATTTAAAGGAAAATTAAATTTTTTACAGATAGAATTTGCCATTTCAAAATAATGTTTTTTCCCAGTTTCTGTTATAGAAGATTCATAACTATAATTCTTCCCATATAATATTTCGGGATTAACAGCATAAGTTAATTGTGTTAGACCACAATTTTGACATTGACAAACTTTTAATGGGAAATGAATTTCAGGATGTTCAATTTCCTCTTGAGTTACAATTCCGTCTGCAGGAGGCATAAATCCCAAATCTAAAAAAGGATACAGGTTTTCAGATTCACACATCCTACATTTTGTTATTTGTTTTCCTAAACTTTCCATTTTATTTTAAGGAGATGTCAATTCCGTATTTTTCTGCAAATTCTAATAATGGTTTAATTGCAGAAGAAATTTTTCCTCCCAATATCTCTTCTTTACTTTTTAAATAAAATTCTTTCTCTGCAATTTTTAAATCAGATTTGCACATTAATCTAACAAGTTCTTTAAATTTGATTTGAGGTTCCCATCCTAATTGTTTTGTTGCTTTTTCATAATCTGCACAAAGTAAATCCACTTCTGTAGGACGAAAATATTTGGCGTCTATTTTTACAATTTCTTTCCCATCTTCATCAAGATAACATTCTTTTACTCCTTCTTCTCCATTTGAATGTATCTGCATCCCAAGTTCTTTTGCAGATTCTTCTAAAAATTCTCTAACAGAGTGCTTTTCTCCGGTCCCAATGACATAATCCCCCGGAAATTTTTGTTGTAGTATCAACCACATAGCCCTTACATAATCCCTTGCATGCCCCCAGTCTCTTTGGGCATCTAAATTTCCCAAGAAAAGAGTATTTTCTTCTCCAACTTTAATTCTTGAAAGGGTACTTGTTATTTTTCTTGTCACGAAATTCTCTCCTCTTCTTTCTGATTCATGATTAAAAAGAATTCCATTTGATGCATGCAAATCATAAGCTTCTCTGTAATTTACCGTTATATGGTGCGCATAAACTTTTGCACAACCATAGGGGCTTCTAGGATAGAATCTGGTGTCTTCTGATTGAGGTGTTTCAGTTACAAGCCCGTACATTTCAGAAGAAGAAGCTTGATAGAATTTAGCAGTTGGACAGAATTTCCTCATTGCTTCTAATATTCGAAGTGTTCCCATGGCGATAATTTCTGTAGTATTTTCAGGAATTTCAAAACTTATTCTCACATGGCTTTGTGCCCCGAGATTATAAATTTCATCAGGCAAAATTTCCGACATAATCTTTTCAATAGATGTAGAATCAGTTAAATCCCCATAGTGAAGAAGAAGTCCCCCCCCTTCTTCAAAATATCTCTCGCCTTTTGTTAAGTGCTCTATTCGTTGAGTATTAAAATTACTGGATCTTCTAATAATTCCATGTACTTCATATCCTTTTTCTAATAAAAATTCTGCTAAATAACTTCCATCTTGTCCAGTTATCCCGGTGATTAAAGCTCTCTTCTTATGAAAATCCTCCATAACAGAACTATCTAAATTCTTTTTAAATAGTTTATGTAATGAAAATATACACTTTAGAAGAATCTAAAAAATAACCCCCCCTTATTTTAATCTACAAATTAAAACCATATTCCAATGTTTTTCACTTAATTCTTGATTAATATCAAAACTAGGGCAGATTTGCAAAATTTCAAAACCATCCTCTTCTAAATATTTTTTTAGTTCCAATGGAAAAAAGAATCTTACTTTATGACTTTCATTATATTCCTTAATCAATCTTTCTTGCTCAAATACTTTAATATTAAATTTTACATTATTGAGGTGATTTTTTGCATCTAAATCTGGGAAGCTTTTTCTAACAATTTTGAGATTATCAACCTCTAAAATTCTTTCTCTACTACTTGGTAACTCATTCATTACCCCCAACCCATTCCAACAATCAATTATTAATAAACCTGTTTTATTTAAATGGTTTTTAACAGATTTCATAAAACTTTCAACTTGCGAATTTTCAGTTAAATACCCTATTGAAGCAAACATACTGATTACAGCATCAAATTTTTCATTTAAATTAAAATTACTCATGTTCCCCACAACAAAATTTAAATTAGGACATCTTTGTCTCGCTATTTTCATCATATCTTCAGATAAATCTAACCCTGTTATTTTATACCCCCTTAATGCAAGAGCTTTGTCATGGAGACCTGTTCCACAGCCTAAATCTAAAATTGTTTTAATCTTTCCAAATTTCCTAAATACTTGTTCTAAAAAATCGCACTCCCGAGTATAATCTTTTGCCCGATTAAATAAATCGTAATACTTTGCATAATTTGGATCAAAGACCATTTTCTTTTAATATTTGTTTTAATCTTTTAATAAAGTTTTCTTGTGAAAAATCTTTCGCCCTTTTAATAGATTCTATATTGCCTTTCCCTTTTTCCAAGTCACAAATTATTTTTTCTAATTTTTGTGCACCTTCATCTATTGTTAAAAAACCTTCCCCATATTTCCCGTTCTCAAGTATATCTTGGTATGTTCCCCCTTTTTTATAAGCCAAAATCTGACAACCCGCAGCCATAGCTTCTATAGAGGTCATAGTTAAACTCACTTCTTTTTGGGATTCTAAAAGGATTTTAGATTGTGTCACAATATCAACTAATTTTTCAAATGAAGGGTCTCCAATAATCTTCACTTTTTGTTCAAGATGTAACCCTTTAATTAAGTGCATTAACTTTTGGATATAATCTTGACTCTCTAAAGTTAAGCCACCCAAAATAATTAAATTGTAATTTTTGTATCCTTCTTGTACTCTTGCAAAAATTTTAAGACCCTCTTCAATATTTTTATTTGGGGCAATTCTGCCAAAGATTATTATTTGATTCTTCTTTTTCATTTTGTTAAGAAAATTTTCAATTTTTATTTCGGGATATAAATTTAATTTTTCCGCCTTTAAATCCAAATAGTTTAATTCTTTAGCTGTCCATTCATCAATAGCATAAATTTTATGATTTTTGCTCGGAATAATTTTTTTTGATCCTAAAATAAAATGAAGCTTCATCTTTATTTTACTTTTAAGCCCTCTTTTTATCCAAGGTCTTTCTGATTCTGGGATTACACAAGAGATCCTCCAGATTATATATCTTGAATTGTTAAAATTTTTTGGGAGATATTTATGGAAAATTCCTCCATCGGTATCAATAATTATATCTACTTCTTTTGCAAATTTTTTGAATTCTTTTTTTAATAATCTTCTAGGTAAACTTCCTCCTCTACAAAAAAAAGATTTTATACTCCTAGGGCAGAATATCTTATCAATCTTTACTCCCCCATAAAATTTCTCTATATCCTTAAAATTTAATTTAAAAGGATTTAACAAATAAACTTCTTTTCCCATTTTTTTTAATGCATTGATTAAATCCACTACTACTCTTGGAGCTCCCCCCGCTTTAGAAATATTAAAAGTTACAATAATCCCAATTTTATCTTTCATTGTAAAATCAACATAGTTTCTTTATTAAAGATTACTAATATAAAATTTATTTTATTCCACAAGATCAACTTACTCTTTATTATAGTCTTTCCGACCTCTCTCTTTTTTTCAGTAAAAGAAACAGCTATCCTTTTTCTCCAAGAGCGTCTTTTGCATGCGGTAAAACCAGTCATTACTTTTAAAATAGATTTCTTTAAGTTTATGAATACAAGGGCTGTGATTCAAACCCCCCCTTGAGATAGAAGTAATTCAAAAAATCTAGATTAATTTTTAACTATAACCTAATGCTCTTAACTTTACCATTATCGTTTCTCTTGCCACGCCCCTTCCTGCTCTTTCATGGGCTTCTGGGTCTGTGTTTAGAGAAGTACATTCCATACAACCCAAAGAGGTATATCCCTGAGCATATAATGGATTAGGAGCAATATTATTCTTTTTAAGATATTCTACTATCTCAGTGGGTCTCCAAAAAAGAATTGGGTGAACTCTCATATGTTTGGGTGTTTCTCTAGGAGAAAACAAACTTTCTTTTGCTCTTTCTTCATGCTCTACCCCTCTTATTCCTGTGAGGAGTGCATCTAACTTAAGGGTATCTACTCCTCTTCGCATAGGTTCAATTTTATGATATCCACAACAAACTTCTGTGAACTCTGGGGTTTTTAAGCCAAATTTTTCTGCAAAAAGTTTAACCTTATCTTCCTCTGATTTAAATGCATGAAAATTAGTGAGATTCCATTCTCGTTTTATTTTTTCTATAAACTCATATGTTTCGGGATGGTCGTGCCGAGTATCCGAAAAAAGTATTGGGAGGTCACTTGGAAAAACTTTTAGTGTTAAGTGTAAAAGTACCAAACTATCTGAACCCCCACTAAATCCAATTCCTGCATTAGGATATCTCTCTTTTGCTTCTCTTATAATCTCTAAGGATTTCTCAACTTTTTTATCTAACGATAAATCTAACAATTTTCTTATTTCTGGCCTCATTAAATCTTCACATTTGTGAGTTCGAAATGCTTTTTGAAATCTTTCTTCAACCATATTATAATTATGTATAATTAAAGTATTTAAACTTTTGTATCCTAGAGGAGAATTAATAACCCAAACTTTTTAATTTGGATTTGAGAATTTTCATTTCTTTTTTATCATATAATTCTTTAGAATGCGACGATAAAATGTCCCTTAAAACAAATGCTACATATGCAGAAACAGAATTCATTCCTGTCCCTTCAATTCTTTTTTTAACTTTTTTAACTAAAGGTAATGGTAATGAGATAGTACCATACCCTACTTTATTTTCATCTTTAGTTTTTGGTCTTTTCATACTTCTATTAGAATGCAGATTATTATAAATCTTACTCTAAAAACTTTTTTAATTCACTCTCTTCAGAATAAATATTTTTTAACTCTTCTTTGTCTGTTTCCAGATCATATTCCTCTTTTTCTTGGTGATGTTTAGCTTTACAGAGATGGCAGGTGGGATCTTTAGCAATTATCAATTTTCTATTTTCTGTTCTAACAGTTTTAATATCATGAGATAATCCATCCCAAGAGAATACTCTTTCCCGAACTTTTTCATTTTTTTGTATTAAAGGTAATAAAGAAACACCATCTAAATGAGATTCTATCTTTTCTCCAAGATACTCTAAAATTGTGGGAATTACATCTACATTTTCTGCAAGTCCTTCAATTTTTTTTGCAGAAATTTTTGGAAGATGCATTATCAAAGGAACATGAATGCTCACATCATATAATCCAGAATGCTCAAAAAAAATTCCGTGCTCATTTAAACTATCTCCATGATCTCCTTGTATTACTAAAATCGTATTGTCTAACATTTTTTCTTTCTTTAAAAACTGGTAAACTTTACCAATTGCTTTATCTACATTACTAATTGCTGCTTCATATTTGTTAATCATTTCTCTAGTAGATTTTAATCCAATATCTATGACTCTTTTTTTGAAATATTCTTTCTGAGTGTTTTGAGGTATTTTTTTCAATATCTCTTGAACATCTTCTTCTTTTGTCTTGGGTTTATATTTAGTTGTTGGAAAAGGAAAATGAGTATCCCAGAAGTGCATAAATAAAAAGAACGGTTTTTGGGTTTCCTTCATTTTAGAAATACCCAATGTGGCCGTTTCTATTGCTGGAGAAAAATTAACAGAAGCTCTTGTCTTTACTACTTTTTTTCCTAAAGCATATGCCCAAGAAGGAAGATGCAATAATGCTTTTTTTACTATTGGAGCATTTAAAATTTTTTTTGTTTTTTCTGTCTTTTTTTCTTCATAGTAATCAAAACCTTCTTTAAACCACATACCAATCCAATCAATTCCAATTGTCTCGTATCCTTTTTCTTTTAAGTAAGACGGAAACCAAAATTTAACTTTTTGATACATATTTTCTATTTCTTCATCTGTGGTGTAAGGAAATTGATGCAAGATTCCATGATTTGGGGGGTAAAGTCCGGTAAAAATAGAATTTAATGCGGGGGCAGTTGAATTAGATGTAGAAAAATATTTTATAAACAAGAGATTTTCTTTAGCAATCTTTTTCAGATTTTTATCTGTCTCTTTTTCATATCCAAACATACTCAAATTTTTTGGTCTAAGCGCATCTATAACAATAAAAATAATATTTGGTTTTTCATTAGACATTATTATAATCCCTCACTGTATTTTCAATAATCTCTTTCCATTTATATCTTTCTGCGGATCTCCTTATGTCCTTCTTTTTCCAAGTTAATATTTCTTTAACAGCTTTAACAATATCTTCGGAATTTTTCTGCCTTATTACAATTCCTTCTTTCCCTGTTTTTACCATCAAAGGCATTCCCCCAGTATCTGTTGTAATTATTGGTAGATTACGCGCCATAGCTTCCATGACTGAAACAGAAGCACCTTCTTTAGAAGAAGGAAGAATAAAAGCATCTGCTGCACTGAGATAAGGAAGTTTCTCTTTGTGAAAAACAGAACCAAGAAATTCTACATTGGTTAAACCTTTTGATTTTGCATACTCTTTATATTCTTGTTCTAAATCTCCCCAACCAATAATCTTCAAGTTTATATCTCTCAAATTTTCCATTGCATCAATTAGGTAAGTGATGCCTTTAACAGGGATTAACCGCCCCAGGAAAAGAATTATTTTTTTATTCACTGGTAATTTTAATTTTTTTCTAGCACCAGCTTTATTCCCTTTGTTGTAATAATAATCCTCGATACCCATCGTCTGAAATTTTATTTTTGAATTCGGAGCCCTTTTCTTTAGATATTTTATCTCTTCTTTACTTAATGCATAAAAATAATTAAAATTTTTTAGAACTTTGTTTTCCCAAAGTTGTGCCAAAAAGAATGGAAGAAAAAATTTTCGATATGATTTATTTTCTTTTAAATGTTTTGAGGGCCAGCTACCTCCATGATGTTGGCCGATAAGATTCTCATCTTTAAAGAGGGTAGCGATGGTTAAACCATGTAAATTATGATATTCATGTAAATGAAAAATTAATTTATAATCTTCTTGCTTTGCTTTTTGAATTTCTTTTTTCATCTCTTTTAACATCGGAATAGAAAAATCTAAACCATATTTTGGAGAGAAGGTAGTTGGAAATTGGCGATAGAGAATTTTTGTTTGAATGAACTGTTTGGGAATTTTGTATATTTTCTCTGGGGTCCAGCATTCTACATTAATTTCTGGATGAAATTTTTTAATTTGTTGAGCAGTCAAAGAATACCAATCATCGAGAATCATGTCCTTTAATGGTTTTTGCCCTTTCATATAAACAGATACAGATGCGTGGGACACAAAAATGACTTTAATTTCCATTTCATTAACTAAATTTAGAATGTCCTTTTCGAAATTTAAATTGATAACTAAATTTTTTAATCCTTTCCATTAAAACTTTTTCTAATCCGGGAGAAATTTTATATAAAAATTCAGAAAATTTACTAAGAATAAGGGTGCTTTTGTAAACAAAAAAAGTTGTAAATTGATTTTTAAATCTTCTTTTAGAAAAAATAAAGAGATTCCAATCGCCCATTATTCGGTAAAGCTTATCTAACTCCTTGAAAACTTTTTTGTTTAAATGAAAAAAATCATTATGGAGGTGGTCCCAGAAGACATGGTAATAAGTCATAAAAAAAGGACGATAATCATCTTTAAACAATGGTTTTTTATTAATCCACCAATTTTCAAAGCCATACTCTTTTGCATATTTATCATACATAATCGTTCCTGGTTGGGGTTGAAGTATGCCCCCATAAAATCCTTGAGTAATATTCTGTTTTATTTGATTTATGTATCTTTGCATATCTTTCATATCTTGTACGGTTTCCCAAGGAAATCCACAAAGAATGTTAGCCCCCACCCTCACATTAGCTTCTTTGCCCCATCGGAGAATATCATTAATTCTCTGAAGATATAATGCAGGAGTGGTTATGCCATTTGCTCCAATTATCTTCTTCATCCCCAAGAGAGTTTTAGGAACAGCATTTTCAATTCCAAGAATTATTAATTCACATCCAGCCTCTTTCATTTTTTTCACCATTTCTTCATCGAGAAAATCTACACGAGTACTACAAGACCACCCAATATTGGTTTTATTTTTTATCAGTAAATCACAGAGTTCAAATAATCTATATTTGTTAATTGTAAATGCATCGTCAATAAAACTAATAAAATTTATCCCATAGTCTTTCTTCAACTGTAAAATTTCTTCGAATACATTTTGAGCAGAGACAACTCTAAAAGTTTTTTCAAATAAAGAAAAACAATATGTGCATTGGCCTGGGCATCCTCTCGTAGAAAGGATTTGACCAAAATTGTTTACTTCATTTTTTATTTTCACATAATCTGCCTTTCTATTAATTTTTTTATCTGGAAAAGGAATTTTATTAAGGTCAGAAATAATCCTAGCTCTGTCATTGATAATAGCTTTGTCCTTTATTTTATAAGCAATGCCTTTAATTTTTTTCCAACTCTTTTTTGAATTTAATACACTTAAGAATTCATTGAATGAAATTTCTGATTCTCCAATGAAAGAGATTTCTGCTCCTTGTTCCAAAACTTCTGTAGGACATGCAGTTGCATGAGGTCCTCCTGCAATAAGCAATTTACAATATGGTCTGATAGTTTCCATTAATTGATAAGAATATCTTGCAGCATTAGTAAAAATATGCACCCCCACAATCTCTGGTTTCTCTTTTTTTATCAAATCTACAATATTTTGGTTTGTTTTAGTATTGTACTGAGCATTTAGATTTTCAACTAGGACCTCGTAACCATTATCTTCAGCTATTCGCCCCAAATAACTAAATGCCATCGGGGGAGAAGGATCATCCATCCCTGTCCGGGCTTTTAAGAAAAGGATTTTTTTCTTCATCAGCCTCCAAGAAGCAGGGGATTTATAAATTTAATTAAGCTTTAATATAAAATAGGATAGTTTAGAAATTGGACTAAAACTCCTCAATAATCTTTAAAAACTCTTTTAATTCTTTTAGTTTATGCCAACTATGTCTTTCAGTCATAAGATGAAATTGTTTTCTAATTTTATTTTAGATAAGAGATTCAGAGAAATTTTCAATATGGTCTGGGTATATCCTCTTTGGTGGAATCATAAATTGAGTGCATTCCTTTTAAATAAATTTCTTCCAAAATTTGGTATAGATTTGTTTCCTCCTTTTTTAGAGATAGAACCAACCACAATCTGTAACTTTAGATGTCAAATTTGTGAGCATACTTACTGGAAAGAACCCTCTAAGAATATGAGCTTCAATCAATTTAAAAAAATCTTTGATGATTTTGGGAGACCCAAATGGTTAGGATTAACTGGAATCGGTTCTTCATATCTAAATCCAGAGTATCATAAAATGATGGCATACGCTAAATCTCGCGGGACAATTATAGAGGTCTTTGATCATTTTGCACATTTCAAAAATGATGAACAGATTAAGGAATTAATTGAAATTGGCCCAGATTTCCAATTTATTAGCATTTATGGAGCAACAAAAAAAACTTCAGAATTTATTTCTAAAGGTTCTGATTTTGATAGAACGATAAAAAATTTGAGAACATTTGTTAGATTAAAAAAACAAATGAAAAAAAGATTCCCTATACTTAATTTTCATTTTATTGTTACTAAACAATCTAAAGATGAACTCTTCCAATTCGTTGATTTGGTTGCTGGGTTAAATACAGAGATTGGAGAGATTTTAATAACGCCCCTCTTACATGGATTTAGCCATGCGAAAAATTTCCAAGTAAAAATCGATGAGGAATATCGTTTGAAGGTAATAAACTATGCGCATAAAAAAGGAATTTCTATAACTTTTAATCAATGTTCCAAATCTCAAAAACCAGACATAGATTTTTGTAAAGAATATATCATGCCTTTTATTTTTGTCAATGGAGATGTTACTCCTTGTTGCGCTCAGAATGAAGGGAATTTGAGAGAATGGCAGCATAGTAAAAATTTGGGAAATGCATTAGAGAAACCATTCAGAGAAATTTGGTATTCTCCAAAGTACAAAAAAATGAGAGAATTAATAAGAAAGAAAAAATGTCCCCCAGAATGTGCTAATTGTCCATTATATGAAAAATAAAATGAAAACAGATTATTTATATGCATTAGAAAACCTTTTTCCCACAAAAAAACTTAGTAGGGTTATACTTTGTTTAACCAATCTTTGCAATTCTCGGTGTAAAACTTGTTCAATCTGGAAAAATAAAAAAAGAGAAGAGATTGATTTTGAAATTTTAGAAAAATTTGCCAATACACCTCTTTTCAAAAAAATTCGTTTTCTTACGTTAACAGGGGGCGAACCTTTCTTGAGAAAAGACATCGATAGGGTTGTTAATATGTTCAAAAAGAAAAACCCACGAGTGCACATAATAATTATTTCAAACGCATTGACGCCTCAGTTAATTTATGAAAAAGTGAAGAATATGCCGAAAGATATTTTGATTACTCTTTCATTTAATGGAAAAGAAGCAACACATGACGAGACACGAGGAGTGAAAGGAAATTATAAAAAATTAATGGAAACAATAAAACTTTTGAAGTCCTTGGGTCAAAATATGAATCTCATTTTTACTACAACAAAAGAAAATTATGATCAATTATCTTGGGCATGGAAATTTGCTAAGGCTCGAGACCTCAACATTCTCTTTAATCCTGAAATGGATTATGGGAGATTAAATCACGAAGAGGGGAGAGGATTAACTGGAATTCAGAAAAAAACAGTGCTGAAGCAATTAAGACAGATATATTCTGAAAGAAACAGGGGATTTTTTGATTATACTTATTATCTTTTTTTCAAAAGATTTTATGGAAATAAAACAGTCACAAATAAATGCTACGCAGGAACAAATTCAATTTACATCGATTTTGATGGGGATGTTTATCCTTGTGAAAATTTAGCAGGGAAAATAAAACCTTTTGGAAATATTAAAGAAAAATTCATTCTTCCCAAGAATTATATAAAAAAAATTCAAGATATGAAATGCTACAAAGATTGTTATCTTCAATGTGAGATGGTTAGGAATTTGCGAAAACAACCTTTGAAGACCTTAAGAAAGACATAATTAGAAAGACAATAATCTTTAAAAAGAATAAAAAAAAGTATTTTTTATGAAGTATTTACATAAAAAAGAATTTACAAGGGAAACTATGGAGGAATTGTGTGATTGTGTTTCTCCTTGTTTTAGACTTGAATTATTACAAGATTCTTATGATAAGAGAATAGCAGAAAATCAAATGTTACAAGAGTATATTGAGAAGGGGTTTGAGATGCCAGGAGGAACATTAAAATTAGGAATAGATTGGGTAGGTTATAATAAAGAAGATGTTTTGTTAAAGGAAACAGGGGTGTTTTTTCCAGGAAAAGGAATAATAAAAGCCGTTGGAGAAGGTCATGCGTACCAAAATGCAATCGGTCCCTGTATAGGGGTTTTTTCTCATTTATATGATCCTAAATTAGACACGTATGCAATGATTATACGAGGAGTGAAAGGTTCTGTTAAAGGCACAACTCAAGAAGCAGCAAGACAAATTCAGATTCCTGCTGGATTTGGTGAATACGGAATTTTGCCCGCAGAGACAGCTCGTCATGAAATAGCCGAGGAAATTTATGGAGCCAAAACTTCCGAAGAAATTAAGAAATGTTTAGAAGAAAAAAAGATTTCATTGGTTCTTCCGAAGGGAATTGTGCTTGATGCTACTCCATTTATGAAAGGAGCAATTCCTCAATTACTATTGAGTTATATTATAACTGGAGATTTGAGTGAATTAAATCAAAACACAATACGAGACATAAAAGATTTAGAAGAATTTGAACAAATATCTAGTGTACAAGTAGAAGCACAACCTTTTTTAGTCAAACAAAAGAATTTGGGAGATTTAGTTAAATCCCTCCAAACTCAAAATAGATTTTTTGGTCCTGTTGCGCAAACAATTTCTTCTTTCTCTAACTGGTATGCCCAAAACCATTAATTATTTTTTATATTTCTTCCAAGCAGCAGTATAATAAGTTAACATCTTTTCTGAAAAAGCTTTCCAACTAAGATTATCTTTGATAAAGAAAGCTCCTTTTTTAGCTTGTTCATTATATGCTTTTTTATCTTTGAAAATTTTTAAGAGAGCTTCCACATAATCTTTTGTTACAATTCCCAATTCATTTTTTTCTACTAATGAAGCGATCTCTATTTCTTTGGATACGATGATTGGAGTCTCTGCGCATAATGCTTCTAATGGAGCCAAGATGCCACCTTGTTTTTTTATTGGAAACAAACCAACGTCTGCAACCTTGTAAATGTCTCTTAATTCTTCTCTTGTTTTTAGATAACCTGCAAAGAGAACATGCTTTTCCAATTTTTTTTCTTTAACATATTCTTTTAGTTTTTGTTTATATGTTTCGTCTTCTCTTCCTGTTAAAAGGAGTAAGATATTCGGAATTTTATCTTTAAGTTTTTCAATTGCTTTTATACTTTCCAACTGATTTTTGACATCACAAAGAATTCCAGATTGAACAACCACAAATTTTTTGTTCAGATTAAATTGCTTAATAGCTTTTGCTTCATCTCCTTTTGAGAAAAATTCATAATTTATTCCAAAATCAACCAGTTTAGCGCTTTTACCATATCTTTTTTTTGCTCGTAATTGGTTAAGGGTTTCAGCTACTGTAATGAAATCAACGCTCCTCCGGATAATATACCTATCTGCTAGGATTCGTAGTTTGTTTAAAGATTTATAAAAAAAACCCGCATCGGGTTTGCTCCACAAATTAGGTGGTTGATTCATAAACCAAACAGCAGCTTTTTTTCTAGGCCATAAAGTCCAAGTTACAGGAAAATCATGAAAATTAATTACATCGTAATTTTTTTCTATTTCCTTTAGTTTTTTTCTAAAAATTTTTATTGCTTGTAAAATGTCTGGAATGTTGCTATATCCGGGGGGGTTTAGTTCAATTTCGTTTTTTGGAACAATTATTTCGGTGTTTAACAAATCTTTTTCAACTTCTTTTGAACTAGAAAGGGCAAGAATATCGTTTTTAACGCCCATTTTTGTAAGTTCATTTGCTAGGTTAACTATTAACAATTCTCCCCCCCCATAATATTTCATTTGATTATGAATTATCAGGACTCTTGGGCGGGTCTTTTTTATCATGCTTTTAGCCATCTCTAAATCTTCAAGGGTGTTAACATTAGTATAAGCATCTGCAATTTTGTGTATTTTTACTTTTTTCCCATCATCAATTGCACATTGAATTAAATCTACCATTTCTTTTTGGTTCCTATACATATTGATTGGTGTTTTATTAATATAATCTAAAATTTCATTGCGGAAAATACAGTAGCCAGTTCCTTTGATTTTATTAAGGGGAATTCTTGGTTTTTCTATTAGGCGAAAAATTCTTCCAGTTTTATTTACTATAGCAGAATAAGTCTTTTTAATACTCAACTTATCTGATTCATAGACCCCTCCGCAAGCACAAAATAATTCTTCATTTCTGAATTTTTTTAACATTCCTTTTAAATCCACATTTATCATTACTTCGTCTCCCAGCATTAAAATGAAATCACTTTGTCCAAGAATCTCTTTTGCATTATTAATCGCTTCCACAATTCCTCTCCCTTCCTTCTCAATCACGTAACTAATTTTTACACCCCTATATTCTAATCCAATTTTTTCAACAACTTTTTCATATTTATGGCATAAGACTAAAATTATTTCTTTAACTTTTACTTCCACAGCCCGATCTAAATTATATTCAAGTAAGGTTTTATTATATACTTCTAAGAGAGCTTTGTTCTTCTCTTTTGTGAGATCACCCAACCTCAACCCTTTCCCTCCAGCGATTATAACAGCTTTCATATAATCTATTTTTAAGCGAGTTTTAAAAGGATTTATGTATAATTACTATACTACTCCAGTATATACTTTAAAAAAGCAAATGCAGAGACATACTATAACTTAACAATTCTTTTAAATCATAAGAATAGTTTGTTTTAATGATAAGTATCATAATTACTTCTTTTAAAGAACCGCGTTCTATTAAAAAAGCGATTCAAGCAGTTTTAGATAACAATTTTCAAGAAAAGTATGAAGTTCTTATTGTGGCTCCAGATAAAGAAACTTTAGATTCAGCTAGAATTTTTTCTAAAAGAAATAAAAATATAAAATTAATACAGGATTTGGGAAGGGGCAAACCCGCCGCACTAAATTTGGCAGTATCAAAAGCAAAAGGAGACGTATTAATATTAACCGATGGGGATGTATTCATTCATAAAGATTCTTTAAATTCCCTTTTAGGATATTTCAAAGATAAAAAAATTGGGGCAGTTTCAGGAAATCCCCAATCAATCAGCCTTAAGAATACTATGTTAGGATATTGGGCATATGTTTTAACAAACATTGCAAACAAAAGAAGAAAAAAAGCACTTATTTTAAAAAAAAGGTTTTTTTGTAGCGGGTATTTATTTGCTATTCGTAAAAAGCTTTTTCCCTCCCTGTTAGAAGAGCTCTTGTCTGAAGATGGGTTCATTTCAAATAAGGTTTATGCACAAGGATATAAAATCGCCTATGCAGAAAACGCAAAAGTTTATGTTAAATACCCCACAAATTTTAAAGACTGGATACTCCAAAAAAGAAGAAGTGCTGGTGGATACAATCAGATAAAAAAATTAACAAAAGTTGAAATAAGATCTTTTAAGAAAGAATCTAAGGGGGTTTTGGAGATATTTAGGTATGTGGGAAGCATAAAAGAATTTTTTTGGATTCTCCTACTGTGTTTATCTAGAATTTATTTATGGGCTTTAATATACAAAGATATCAATCTTTGTAAAAAGAAACATCAAGAAATTTGGCAGAGGGTAGAAAGTACAAAGTAAGAGATATTAGCATAACAAATAAAAACCGATTTGCCCACGTAAGTATGAAAAAGAGAATTAATTAAAATGAAATGGAAAAAATTTTTACCGATTATTGGGATAGGAATTTTTATTTACATTCTAATAAAAATTAACCTTCTAGAAGTTTTTGAAGAAATACGGCAAGCAAATTTAATGTTACTTTTTTTTGCTATACTTGTTTTATTTGTTTACCTTTTTATACAGACATTTAAGTGGTATATTCTAGCTAGAAAGCAGAAGTTAAGAATACCCTATTTTGAAGCATTCAAAATAAATTTTATTGCAACTTTTTATGGGTTTATCACTCCTTCAAGAATAGGTTCAATTATCAGAGCAGATTACTTAAAGAAATACGGACCATTAGAAAAAGGAGTAAGTAATTATATTATCGATAAGGTAATAGATTTATTTGCACTTTTTTTCTTAGCCATCTTTTTCGGTTATTTATTTAAAGACACATTTCATTTTGCATCTTTTTATTACATTTTAATTTTCTTTAGTGTTTTTGTGATTTTATCTATCTTATTCTATAATAAGAAGACTTCTAAGGCAATTTTGGGAGTTTTTTATAGAAGATTAGTTCCAAAAAAATTGAAAGAAAGAGCAAAATTAGCTTTTGAAGAGGTTTATAGAGATTTACCAAAAAAAAGATTTCTTTTCTTGATTTTTTTAATTAGTCTTTTTTCTTGGATGGTGATATACCTTGTTACATATTTAGTAGGAACCTCTCTTGGGATAAATCTTAAATTTATGTACTTTTTAGCAATCCTTCCTATAGCCACTTTGGTCGCGCAAATCCCAATAACTATCAACGGATTTGGAACACGAGAGGCAATCCTAATAAGTTTATTCTCTTTGTTTGATATAAGCTCAGCAAGAGTTTTTTCTATGGCTATCCTTTCCTTATTCATTTCTGGAGTTTTGCCAGGGGTAATTGGGGGAATTTTAATCTTCAAGAAGAAGCCCAATCCTAAAAAAGAATAAAAACCCCCTTTTTCTTATACAACAATGCAAAATAGGGTAGATGAATTAAAATTAAAGATTCAATTTTGGTTGAAAAATTCAGATAATAAACTTTTTTTTGCCATTTTTATTTTTGCCATTGTAATTAGATTTTATTTTTTTTGGCTTACCAAAACTCAGCCGGTCTGGTGGGATGCTGCAGATTATTTAAGTTTAGCCAAGGTTTTGGGGAAAGGATTAGATTTGGATTATATGTTTAGTCCAAGAAGACCTTTTTTATTAGCTTTGATTTGGGGATTATTTTTTAAGATAGGCTTGGGAGAAATTTCTTTAAGAGTTTTGCAGGTATTCTTTTCTCTTGCAGGAATAGTGGGGATGTATCTTGTTGGAAAATCTTTATTTAATAAAAAAATTGCATTAATAGCTTCATTCTTGCTTGCAATTTTTTGGCAACATTTATTTTTTACATATAGGATGATGACTGAAATTCCCACACTTACTTTCTTTTTATTTGCTCTTTATTTCTTTTGGGAAGGATATATTAAGAAAAAAGAGAAGAAATTAGTTTGGTTCGGAGTTTTTTTAGGATTAGCTCTTCTCACAAGAGCAGCAACTTTAATGATGGGCATTTCCTTTGCAATTTTTATAATTATACATGATAAATTTAAATTTTTAAAAAATAAAGATTTGTGGAAAGCAATTCTTATAATTTTATTATTGCTATCAACCTTTTTAGCATTTATTTATATTAGAGAAGGCTCAAATCCATTACAAAGATTTTTGGGAAGTGGAGAAGGGCGATTTAAGATGGAAGAAGCAATGGGCTGCGAAGGAATGTTAATTTGTATATCTTTCTTTTATGAATATTTTGGTTTGGCATTGCTTTTACCTTTAATACTGGGTTGGGGTATTTTATTTTTGAATTTATTTTTGAATTTAGATTTAGTTTGGAAAGCCAAGAATGAAAAATTGCAGAGGTATTTTTTTCTATTTGTATTATTCCTTATTCCCTTTCTTTTTCATTGTTATTTTTCAAATCATTTTGAACCAAGATATTTATTGTTTGGTTTCCCCTCTCTTTTGCTTATACTTTCTGAAGGCATATTGAAAATTTATAATTGGATTAAGAAATACAAAAAATCTTTAGCAATTTTTGCAGTCTTTTTAATTTTAGCTTTTGGGGGTTATTATCAAATTAATCAGGCAAATGAGATCATTAAATCAAAATCTACAAGTTATTTAGAAGTTAAAGAGGCAGGATTATGGTTAAAAGAGAATACATTGCTAAATGAAACCGTTATGACTCGGTCATATTATCAAAATTATTATTATTCTGAAAGAAAGACTTATGAGATTGTTTTTTCAACAAATGAAACAGTATTTCTAGAGGATTTGAAAGAGAAAAAACCAGATTATTTTATCCTTTCTGTCTTTGAATTTCATGAAGAGTTTTTGTATGAGTTTCCTGAGGCACATCCAGACATAATGACCCCCATAAAGGTTTACAAACAAGGAGAACAACCAGTGTTAATGATATATAAAATCAATAATTCTTATAAAGAAGCAATTGTATAATTGAGAATGAATAAAAAACAAGTGAGTATTGGGGTTTTTGTTTACAATGAAGAAAAAAATATAAATTATGTACTTAATGCTCTTTTGAAACAAAAAGAGGATAAGATCAAGCTAGGGGAGATTATTGTTGTATCTTCTGCCTGTACTGATAATACAGAGAATATTGTTAGAGACTTTACCAAAAAAAATAAGAGGATAAAGTTAATTGTACAGAAAAAAAGAGAGGGAAAAGCTTCAGCAATTAATCTTTTTTTGAAATATGCTAAATCCCCTTTGGTTGTTATTGAAAGTGGGGATACAATTCCCAAACAAGATTGCATTGAAAATCTTTGTAGGCCTTTTTTGGAAGAGGAAAAGATTGGGCTAACTGGAGCGAGAGCGATGCCCACAAATGATAAAAAAACTGTTTTGGGAGGAATCATTCATTATTGGTGGTGGATGCATAACGAACTCCCCCGCTTTGGAGAAATGATTGGATTTAGAAGAGAACTTGTGCCACAGATATCTAATAAGACTGCTGTTGATGAAGCATATATTGAAGCAATTGTTTTAGCAAAAGGATATAAATGTAAACAGGTATCAAATGCCGTTTTAGAAAATCATGGGGCAGAGAGTTTCAAAGATCTAGTTAAACAAAGAAAGAGAATCTATATCGGGCATAAACGGCTCAGCCAAGAGAAAAAATATCTGGTGAAAAGTTTTGATAACAAGAAATTATTAAAATTAACTTTTAAGTACCTTCGGGAAGAAAGATCTTTAAGAACAATTTTTTCTATTTTTGTGGGGATTCTAATTGAAATTTATTCTCGAGTTTTAGGAATTTGGGATTTATATGTTAGAAATATGAATCCTTACGCCTGGGATATTGCAACATCTACCAAGAAAGTAGCGCCATGAAACTTAGTATTTAAAGGGACCTTGGTAAGAATAATTTCATAAGAATGGGAGCGGATTAAAGCAGAAGGGGTTGATTTTGTTTTACTTTAAACAAGTTCTCTTTTTATTTTAGGGAAAACCCTATTAGCGAGATACATGCTTCTTCTATTTTTTAATAAAGGACGTAGAATATATATTTATGAAGAAGAAACCTTAAAAACCCAGCATATGTTTCTAAAAAATGAATAGTTTATCAAAATTAATTAAGTATAAGTTATATTATTTATTCGGTTTTCCAAAAACATTTCCTATGAATTTCACACTCGGGCTTACTTATAGGTGTAATAGCAAATGTAAAACTTGCAACATCTGGAAAAAGAAAAAATCTGATGCAGAACTTTCTTTGCAAGAATTCGAACAGATATTTAAGAAAATTGGAAAAAATAAATTATACTTATTAATTCTTACTGGGGGCGAGACATTTTTGCATAAGGATATTGATAATGTTTGTGGATATGCAGAAAAATATTGCGAACCAAGTTCAATTGTTATCCCTACCAATGCCATTCTTGGAGATTATGTTGTTGAGAAAACAAAATTAATTTTAGAAAAATGTAAAAAAACACATGTTACAATCAATCTTTCTTTAGATGGGATTGGAAAAAAGCAAGATGAAATGCGGGGGGTCCCAGGAAATTTTAAGAAGACAATGATGGTGTATGAAGAATTGAAAAAGTTGGAAAAAGCCCACAAAAATTTTGATGTGAGTTTGCATACTGTTATTTCTAAATTTAATTATGATGATTTTGAAGAAATTTTTGCTTATGTGACTCAAAAACTTAAACCAGAAAATTATATTACAGAGATTGCAGAGAACAGACAGGAGTTGGGCAATATGAACGATGATATTACTCTGACTTATGAGGAATACTCTTTAAAGATTAATTTTTTAATTAAAGATTTAGCAAAGAAAAAGAATCTGAATGCTAAACAAGCACTTCGACTAGAATATTATAAGGTGGTGAAAGAAATTTTAAAGAAGAAGACCCAAGTGATCCCTTGTTATGCAGGAATTGCTTCTGCACAAATTGATGCTCTTGGAGAGGTTTGGTTCTGTTGCGTCAGAGCAGAAAGTATAGGGAATATTAGGGATGTGGATTACAATCTGATGGAATTATGGTATAATAAAAAAGCAATGAAACAAAGAAAGAGTATTAAAAATAAAGAATGTTATTGTCCTCTCGCAAGTGCAAGCTATACGAATATAGTGTTGAGTTCCATAAACTCTTTAAAGACAGCGTTCGGATTTATCATGTCGAGGATTAGATGATGGAAAAAAGTGAGGATAAATTAAAGGAAATTGAGGAGTGGATTTGTGACAATACTCAGGAAGAAGGTTTTGGGTCCGTTTATGAAAGAATTTCTCTTGGAAGATTCTTAAATCGAATAAAGAATCAATTTAAATTTAAAACAGTTTTAGAATATGGTGCCCCCTATTCCAAAGGATATGATAATATGGTTTTTCTTAAAAACAAATGTGAAGTTACTATTGCTGACCCAAAAATTGAGAAGATAAAAAAGAATTGGCCTTCTAAAACAAAACCTCTTTTTACAAATATGGATCTGAAAAATACTCAAGATAAAAAATATGATTTAGTCTGGAATTTTGCGTATATTAACACAAACCCGGAAGTAATAGAAAAAATGAAAGAGAAATCAAAAAAATATGTTTTGTTTTTTACTCCAAATATTTGGAATTATGGAACTCCTTTTCATATTGTTTATCATATTATTTCTAGGACAAAATGTACTCATGCAGAAAGAGGACCAATTGAATATAGAAAGATTTCTGGATTAAAGAAATTCGCAAAGAAAAATGGATTAAAAATTATTGAAACAGGGTATGTTGATATGCCTTGGTGGCCAGATACTGCTTTTGGAATAAGAGAATTTAAAGAAAATGTACTTAAGAAAAAACTTCCCCCTCCAGAGAAAAAAGATTCTCAACCCGGAAAACAGGTTTTAGAGAAGGTGAATGCTCATATGTTTGTTGAGAATAGTAAATTAGGACCAATAAGATATTTATTTGCACATCATCAATATATTCTTGCAGAAAAAATTTAAAATGGTTAAAGAAATTCAAGATAAAAAATTAAGCAAACCAAGTTTGGTAAATAAGGAGTTAAGTGAGAAATATCCTCACGATTATTTTGATGATAGAATAAAAAATGCCTTGGAACTTATCTTTTCTCAGAAAGATTGTAAATATCTTGATATTGGTTGTAGTAATGGGCGTGTTGCAATGAAGATTGCAGAAAAGATTTGCACAAAAAATGTTTATGGTCTTGATATAGCAAATATCGAAGATGCAAGGAAAAATGGGGTAAAAGCAGTTTTTCATGATTTAAATGAAGACTTGTCATTACCTTATGAAAATAAAACGTTTGATGTAGTAACATGTTTTGATACCTTAGAACACATTTATAATACAGATCATTTGGTTAGAGAAATAAAAAGAATTCTAAAAGATGATGGTTATGCGGTTGTAATTATCCCCAGGACAGATAGTTTGATTAATATTTTGCTTTTAATTATGGGATACCAAATGATGTCTGGGGGATGTTCTCTTGAGAGAAACTATGGGAACCTTAGTGATAATCGTATTTCTGCTCATATGGCTCATTTTACCAAGAGAGATTTAATCAAGATGTTTGAATACCATGGATTTAAAATTCACAAATATAAAGAAGCAAGCACAATAGGAGCATGGATGGGAGACCAGAAAGCCTTGGGACATAGAGTGAATCCAATTAAAAAGATGGGATTCAAGATATTCGAATTAATTCCTTTCAAAAAAGAAGCAAGCATAATTAAAATAAGAAAAAATGAAATCAAAAGAAGAAAAAAAGATTAAAGTATTAGTAACTGGAGCGAATGGTTTTATCGGATTAAATCTAATAAAAGAACTTGTAAAGAAAAAAAAATACGAGATAAGATGTTTAATAAGGTCGGATAAAAATCTCATAGAACTCCAAGGGCTAGGGGTGGAAGTTATCTATGGAGATACGACAAATAGAGATTCCTTAAAAAATATTTGTAAAGATATAGAAGTAGTATTTCATCTTGCAGCCAAGGGAGATATTGTAAGTGAAAATAAAGACGCCTATAAGGAGATGTTTAAGATAAATGTGGTTGGAACAAAAAATCTTTTAATAGAATGTAAAAATGTAAAGAAATTTGTGCATTTTAGTAGTATCGCAGCAGTAGGATTTACTGTGGGGGGAGATTTAGATGAAAGGGTAACATGCAGACCCGAGATTCCTTATGAAAAATCAAAATATGAAAGTGAACAAGTAGTGAAAAAATTCTGTGAAAAAAGTTCTTTAAAATACACAATAATTAGGCCAACAATGGTTTATGGAGAATTTGACTTAAATTCAGAAACATTGCAAATGTGTAAATTATGTCAAAAACATATGTTTCCATTATTCGGTGGGGGGAAAAATTTAATGAATCCCACATATGTGGGGAATGTGGTTCAAGCAGTAATTCATGCCATAGAAACAAGTAAATCTAATAATCAAATATATTTTATATCTGATCAGAGAGCATATACTTTAAAAGAATTAATTGATGAAATTTCTAGAAAATTAAATGTAAAACAGGCGGGTTTTTATTTTCCTTTGTGGATTGCTAAATTAGGAGTAATTATACTTGAACCCATGTTTGATTTATTTAATAAAACCCCCCCAATAACAAAGAGAAGAATGAATGTCTGGAAAATAAAGAGCATATATTCTATAGACAAAGCTAAAAAAGAATTAAATTATAATCCAATAAGTCTGAAAGAAGGGATAAGTCACACAGTTGATTGGTATAAATTAAATCACTTTTTATAATATTTATTAAAATGAAAAAGATTTTTAGTGATTATGGAGACAAAGTTGATTCTATTGTCCAAAAACATATGAATATAATCGTGGAAGAAACAAAAAAGATTGTTCCAGACGTTGTTTCTATCTTGGCTGTTGGGGGTTTAGGAAGAGGAGAAGGGAGTTTTTTATTGGAAAAAAATGGAATCATGCCTTTGAATGATTATGATGTTTATATCATTACTAAAAAAAAGATCCCTTTTGATTTGTTAAAGAAAGTTTCTGAAAATTCCTCAAAACGAATTTATCAAAAATATAACTTTTCATTTGAAAAAAGTAGTTCTTTGATGGAATTTTATACTGATTTAAGAAATATGACATTAAGAGAATTAAGTAAAGTTGAACCCATGATAAAATATTATGAAATTAGAGAATCCGCAAAGATTATTTATGGGAAGGATGTAAGAAAACAAATGCCAAATTTTTCTTTAGAGGATATTCCCTTATCAGATGGATTGAGATTTTTAATGAATCGGATGTCTTTATTAATAGAGTCTTTCAATGAAAATCCAAATAGTTTTGATATTAAGAAAACTATGTTGTATTATATTGGGAAAAATTATTTGTCTTGTGCAGAAGCCCTGCTTTTGTTAAATAAAAAGTTTGAATGTAGTTATAAAAAAAGAGCTTCTATTTTGAAACAATGTTTCAAAGAGGATTTTCCAGAATTGTCAAAAAAAGTCCCAAAACTTGTAGCAAAAGTAAATCAATATACAAACAATAAATTGAGACCTTCGAAAAAGTTTTTTAATAAAGATCCTTTAAAAGAATGGTTAGAGGCGAAGGAAATAATGTATGAAGTAGCTCAATTTTATATTCACCATGCTTTTGGAATAAATGTAAATAAAGACATTCTTTCAGAAAATATACAAAAATTAAAGAATATTTTTATGAAAGAATATATGGAGATTTATATTAAGAGCAAGTATAGAATAAAAGCTCCAAAGATTATGTTATCTTTTCTTTCAAGATTGGGGAAAATGTATATGAATTTTTTATATTTTAAAAGGGAAAATTTGTTGAATAAAAAATATAATTTCAAAATACTTTTTTCACTGGGAGATATTAATCTTAGAATTTATTCTATTTGTTCGTTAGTTCTTTTTTCATTGGATTCAAATATGAAAATAGATGCTGAAATTTTTAATAAAGCAATAAAAGAGATAAAAAAAATTAAAAAAATTAAAAAAATAAAAGCTTTTAAAGAACTGTCTAAAGAATACTCGGATCTTTTCCGGATATATCAGTTTTTGAAATCATAAAGTGAATTTTTGAAGATGGCCAAAACAATTGTTATCATGCTTGATGCATTCAGAAAAGATTATTTTAGCGAAGAGAATACGCCTTTTATGTTTGGTTTAACAAAAAAATATGGATTGGGGAGATTACAAGAACCATTTGGTTTTAAAACTGCTGTTGGTTTTTTTACTGGATTGAAACCAAAAAGTCTTAACCAATTTACTTATTATGGATATAATGGGAAGGTAAACAAATTTCCATTCAATCTTTTATTAAAATTTTTACCTGGAAAATTAAAATTCTATTTTATTAATTTATTCAATTTTATGATTGGAAATGAAATGTTTCTCCCCCCAATTAGTATAAATTATTTTAAATATTTCGATACAATTCAAAAAAAACATTTTTATAAAAAGAGGTCTGTTCCTGCAGAAACAATCTTTGATATTTTTAGAAGAAAAAAAGTAAAATATTTATTTTATGATTTTCCTTTAATTATAAAAAATGATAAATCCGGACTACATTGCACCCTAAAGAATAATGATGAAACAAGAGTTAAAAAATTCATAAAATTAATGAAGAAAGATTATGGTTTTTACTATTTACATTTATCAGATATTGATGCGGTAGGCCATCATCTCGGGACAAATTCAAAAGAAATATCGAAATCGTTAAAAAAAGAAGATAATTTGGTAAAAAAAATTTTATCTAGTTTTGATTTAGAAAAAGATAATGTTCTTCTGTGGTCTGATCATGGAATGGTGGAGGTAAAGAATAAATTCGATTTAAAATCTAATCTTCCTAAATTCGGAGAGGGTTATATCTATTTTTTAGATTCTACTATGGCGAGATTTTGGTTTTTTGATGAGAAAAAGAAAAAAGAAGTTTTATCTATTTTGAAAAAGGAAAAAAGAGGAAGAATTTTATCTGATAAAGAGAAAAAAAGATTGGGAATAGATTTTAAGAATAATTTTTATGGTGATGAAATTTTTTTACTAAATTCTGGGAATATAATTTCTCCTTGTTTTTTTCATAAAGAAGATTTAAAAGGAATGCACGGATATGATTTGGCAGATAAAAATGAGCTTGCTATTTTTATTACAAATAGATTTTTTAAGAAGAATGCAAAAACAGAAGATTTATTTGAAGCAACTGTTAATATGGTGGGATTGAAAACAACTAAAGATAAAAAATAAATTTATGCAGGATAAGGTTTAATAGATTTTCCAATCTTTTGGAATTTTCCTATAAAATCGAATAATAAATTTAAATGGTGAATGAGATAATCTTAATCTTATTGAAGAAGCAAACATTCTCATGGGTGTTTTTATTAAATTTATTTTAGACCCTTTTTCATCATGCCAAACTGTGGGGATAGACTTTATTTTTGCATTATACTCTTTTCTCAAACAATACAGGAGCGCTATATCAAATCCCCAACTATTGGTAATTAATTTTTTATAAATTTGTTCTATTGCATCTCTTGTAAATAACTTAGCTCCGCATTGGGTATCTTTAAACGGAATGAGAAAGAGTGTCCTTACAAGAATGTTGTATCCTCTACTTACAAATCTTCTAATTAAATTCTGTTTTGGAGTTATAATGCTCTTTTCATGCCATCTGTTCGCGATAATTCCATCATAACCCTTAAGGTTTTTTACTAAATCATAAAATGCGTTTGGAGGCGTAGACATATCCGCATCAACAAAGCCGATTAATTCATTCTTTCTTTTTAATGCATCTTCAAACCCCTTCTTTATTGCAAATCCCTTACCCCCTTCTTTGAAATTAAGGTGCCTTATTTCTTCATATTTTTTTTGAAATTTTTTGGTCACTTCTTCTGTTTTATCTTTTGTGTTGTTTATGACTACCAAAAGTTCAAAATGGTTTATTTCTCCCTTTTTTTTAAGATTTTTAAAGAATTCGCCATAATTTCCTAAGATTTTTCCAATTCTTTTTTCTTCATTGTAAGCAGGAATAATGATCGAAACCATATAATTATTCTTTCTTTGGAATTAAAAGATTAATTATTCTACAAGATATATATCCTAAAGTTTCTTTATAAGAATAATATCATCCCCAAGAGGATGATGAATATTTGAAAAGCATTAATAAGATATACGACATCTTTCTCATAAACTTTCTTCTTAAATTTCTTTAAAACAAAAAGGGATAAATGAGTTAAGCTGTAAATCTTTTTATATCTTAATTCTAAACTTCCGTCTTCGTTTGGAACTCCGAAATTGTGAATATTGCTTACCCCTCCCCGGATTTTTAAAATTGTTTCTAAGATATAAGGAATAAAAAAGAAAACAGCAATTGTTTCTATCCCCCCAAGAATTGCAATAACAGCAATTAATGCACCCACCGCATAAGTCATTACATCTCCAGGGAAAGCCTTTGCAGGAGATTTATTGAACAAATAAAAACTGACTAAGGAAGCAACCATACACAATCCAATAATACTTATCCATTTGTTTCCCATAAAAAAGGTTATTCCAGATAAAGCCGCTAAGATAAGGATTCCTTGGCTGGCTTCTAATCCATTGTAACCTGCAAGGAAATTAAATGTTGCAGAAGCTCCTACAATCCCCAAGGGGATGAGGACTAAAGGATAAATAAGTCCTAGTCCGGATTCTAGTAAACTGGATGCCCCTGCGTTTATAACAATTAATGGAATCGAAGCAAAAACTAGAAGGATTAATCTTGATCGTTGAGATAAACCCCCCCTTCTCCATCCAAATAAATCATCCATAAAACCAATAAAAGCAATTATTAAAACAACGCTAATTGATGCAAATATCTCTATTAAATTATCTGTTGATTTAAAATAAAATGTTTTTAATGCAATATAACTTAATATTCCCAAGACAAATCCTAAGAACACAGGAACTCCTCCAGAACCAGCAACATTCTTTGGACTATTCCATTTATTTATATCTTCCCATACAAGCCCAATCTCTTTTGTCTTCCTTATCCAGGCAGGAAGAGAAAAAAGCGTGACGAATAAACTTAACAAGAGGGGGAGTATCAATATTGAAATCATTTAATATTCCTCTGGATTTGCTATCTGTAATTCTGCAGGATAGTCTGTAACTAAATAATCTGGATTAGATTTAATATCTGAAGGATAGGTAATTTCCCAAATCTTAATCGGTCCTTGTAATCCATTATAATAGACAAATTCTCCGATTTCTCCTACCTGATTTTTTAAATCTTGAATGAGGAGATTGCTTTCAACATGTGCTACATTGAAATAATTCGAGTCTTGATTGAATAAGTATAATCTGACTAATTGGGAATTAATTGTTCTTGGGCTAAGATACATTGCTGCTCCAAGATTGTTTAAACTAATTGTTCCATCTGAAACAGAGTTTAACTTGGGAAATAAGAATACCCCTGCATCAAGTCCAGAACCAAAGTCATGTAATTGGCCATTTAGATAAACATATCTTAATGCTTCTGTATATTGCTTTCCGTTATAAACAAAGATGACATTTGCTTGAAGGATTTCTTTCCCTTTCATTTCTAAAATAATTGCTCCAATTCCTGCGTTTTTTCTTGGGAGTAATATCTCTTTACCATCTACTTCTAAAAGGATATCTTCATCAATTATTGTTCCTCCTGTATACACATATGAAGTTGCTTCTGCGCTTTCTTGTGTTTGTGCTTCATCCATAAGGAAAGTAGAAATCCAAGAGTATTGGTCATAATTCTCGTCAGAACCAATGCTAGAAAATGCAGTATATTTTCCAATATCTGTTGAATCAATTAAGAGATGGGTAGCATTATGAGTATAAAGAAATTCTAGGGCAGTTTGTTCACTTGTACCTGTAAGCACGAGTCTTCCCATGAAATGATTCCAATATGCGATAGCATTTCCTCCATCGAGGATTGTTGCTCTTTCTCCAATAGACTGAAGCCAATAACCATAATCCCACCAATGAGCAAAAACTGCTGTTGTCGGAGTGTTTTCTCTTACCCAAGACATAGCGTTTTGCCATTGCCATTGATATGAACCTGGAGCAAAATTTTCTGCTATCGCTAGGTCTTGATTATAATAAACCCAAAAAGTAAAAAGAGAAGCGATTAAAATTAATAACATAACAACTCCAATAAAAAATCTTTTTGTATCTTCTCCTTTTTTAAAATAATTTTTACAACCCATTACTACTAAGAAACCAATAGCAATCGGACTCACAGCACCAAGAACCATAATTAATCTTATCGCACCTCTTGCACCTATAATAGCCATTGTAAAAACAATAAAATAAAGGATGTATGAAAATTCAAATTCCTTAAAGACATGGAGGTCTTCTTTCTTGTGTCGTTGATAATAAAAGTAAACGAAGGTGGCTAAGAAAAAAATCATTCCTCCAAAATAAACCAAAAAGCTTAATCCATTATTTCCATCAAGAATAGCCCCAGAAGAATACTTGCTAAAGATTAAACCCAATAGAAAAAGAATGTAACTAAAAGTTAGAATGCTTTTTTCTTTTTTTGATAGAGAATAAATCATATGATTAAAAAGGAAAACAGAACCAACAAAGAATAGCCAAAAGAATAATGGAATTCCCCATTGAATTGGTCCAAACTCATTTTTCCAATCATTTGCAAAATAAGGTTGTTTATTTTCTGCCACGGTTGCACCAAATCTTCCCACATTCAATGGATGGACTGTTTCACTAATGAAACTTGTAACTTTTTCTGGAATAAAAGATGTTCCAAAAAATATTGTAGATAGAATTGCTAAAAGGATTATTGCAATTAAAAGAGAAATAAATCTTTCTGGAATTTTTCTTTTTATTTTTTCAGGAATTTTAATGAATTTCTTTTTGAAAATTAGGAGATCTATTAAAAGTATAAAAAATGCTAAGAAAACTAATCCCGTCGAAGTGGAAGTTAACAAGCTTTTAATGCTATATCTCAAGGATAAAGGAATCATAAGAAGAGCAAAACTGAGTATCCAAACTCCAAAAGCATAAAACTTTTGGATATCTATCTTCCCAAGTAAGAAGCTGAATATTACTGCTACAGCAATAGTAATAAAAATGTAACCTACACCCCCCCAGATTAAACCCATTCCAGCAGTCATAATTCCTGCTAATATCCCAAATATAATGGCTTTCTTTAATTTCGTGGAGGTAAATGCTTCTAAGAAGAAATAAAATGCCATAAACATAAAAAAGAAAGCTGCAGATTCTTTTTCAGGAATTCCAGCGATTGTTCTTGGTAAGAGGGAGGGGATAATAACAAAAAAAGCTGTGGAGATTAATGCGATTATGTTCTTTATATTTTTATTTTGTTTGTAGAAGATTTTTCTAGCGAAAAGAAAAAATGCAATCGTAGTAAGAGCGAACATAATTACTGGGAAGATTATTGCAGAATAAGTAACTGTTATATTTTTAGAAAAGAAACTTAAAAAATTGTGCAACCAAGCTATCATGTAAGGCAATAGCCTCATTTCTACAGCAGTGTTGATTGGCCTACATTGAGTTCCTGTGCAAATATCTGCGAGAGGAACAGACCGCATTGTATCAAACAAGAAAAGTTTCCCATTTTCTACTATGTATTTTGCCCAACGTAAGAACAAGAAAGGATCTAAATCTGGTCCAAGAGTCCAAGTACCGGTTGTTATATCTTTTAATTTTGGGATATTTCGTGTTCTTATATAAACCCCAATAAAAACAATAAATGAGAGAACTAAATAATAAATCCAATCTCTTTTCTTTTTTAAGAATCCAAGAACCTTTTCTTTTCTTTCTGTGAGTTCATCTCTTGTAAAGGGGATTTTCTCAACGCTTTTTGCAATGTCTTCTTCTTTTCTGGCAATAATTGGTGTCACCACTTTCTCTGGTTCAGGGGTGGTCCTTTCAATTTCTTTGCTAATGTCTTCAGTATGCTCTTTTTGATTATCTTCCATAAAATACAACCTTGTAAAAGGGAGATATAATTCTTATTTAAATATTTCTTTACTATGCGAAGAGTAGGGGAGTTAGGTATACTTCCATTATTGCAGCAACAATAAGAATAATGATAGATAAGAAAAGTAACAAGACCACATTTCCAATTACTCTTAAGAATCTTTTGTCCTTAAATCCGTGTCTTACAACTCCAATCCCAAAAATCCCTCCTGCTAAGGCAGTTATAAAATATGCAGCGATTTCTGGAAAACCATGAATCATGTATCTTGCAATCCCTAGGGGAACTTCTGATATTTGATATCTTGTAAAAACTCCCACTGCTGCAGAAATTACACTTGCGTTCCATGCCAAGACAAAGATAGCTCCTGCCCCAAAGATTAAAGAAAAGATGAGCGTGAAAATCATGACGTAAATGTTATTTTCTAAAATTGATAGTAATCTAAGACCTTTTGTAGCTGCACCAGTTGGGGCTACGACACTTCCGAAGATGTTTTGTGAAACACAATCTTCAATACTCCCAGGACTATTAATACTACAATAGGTTTCTAATTGTGCGTTAAACAAATTCGCGTTTCCCAATAAAATTCCTCCTACAGAAAAAGCAACAATAAAACCTAAGAAAAGCCACATGAATGCATAAATTGCATCTTTATGAACTCTCCAAACACTTTTAATTCCTTCAACTTCTTCATCTTGTTTTTCCTCTGCTTTAATTATAAAATACATAAAAGGTAGAGAAAACATAACGCAAAAAGTTACTACAATCATTCCAGAGAATTTGGATAAAACCACGTCCCCTGAAAAAAACCATTGAACTAATAAAAGTGAAAGAGATGCGTAAATAAGGCCGATAAAGAACATTTTCCAAGGCCCCTTCTCAACTCTTTTTGGATTAATTAAAGATTCTAACATATTATATTAAGAAAAAGAGGTTTTTTAAATCTTAACAACTTTTTCTATTTATGAATAAAAGAGGACGGTTTAATAAAATTTCTAGGAATATTAAGGATATAAAAATTCAAGGCGCGAGAAATATTGCGAAAGCTGCGTTGAAGGCTTACTCTTTGATTCCGACGCCTGCTTCTAAGAAAAAACTTTTGTCATTAAGACCAACAGAGCCGATGATGAAGCATGTTTTGGATTTAGTGGAGAAACGGCCTATAAAAGAAATTAAAAAACATTTTGACGAGGCACAGCAAGGAATAAATAAAAGAGTTTTAAAATTGATTAAAAATGGAGACGTGATTTTTACTCATTGCCATTCTACAAATGTTGTTAATGCTTTGATTTATGCTAAGAAGAAAGGCAAGAAGTTTGAAGTGTATAATACAGAGACACGCCCGTTATTTCAGGGTAGGAAAACTGCTTGGGAATTGAAAAGGGCGGGAATAAAAGTTACAATGTTTGTTGATTCTGCAATTGGGATTGCTTTGTCAAAAGAACAAGGAACTAAACGAGCCACAAAAGTTTTTCTCGGTGCTGACGCACTTTTGAATAACGGAGTGATTAATAAAGTGGGAAGCGAAGTCATTGCACGAATTGCAAAGCAGGAAAAAATTCCAGTTCATATAATTGCAGATTCGTGGAAATTTTCTAAGAAAAAGATTCCGCTTGAAAATAGAAAGTTGAATGAAGTTTGGGATAAAGCACCCAAGGGGATTAAGATGAAGAATCCTGCATTTGAATTTGTCGATAAAAAGTATATTACAAAAGTGATTATGGAAAGGGAGAAATGAAGAAGCTCCTGCGAAACATTCTTAATGATGAAGATTTAAAAGTTAGTGGATTTAATTTTGCTATTGTTTATTTTATTGGAAATGTAGTAAATGTAATTTTATCTACTCTTCTCACTTTGAATATAAACAAATATCATTCTATTGATCATATTGCTATTGGTGTGGGGGTTGGAACTTTCGCTTATAGAAAAGCAGGCAAGGGAACAAGAGGTGTTTTAATTGGATTGGCTACTGCAACATTATTTAATGTTTTATGGGAATGTTTTGAGATAATGTTCAATCCTTACCATAGCATAGAATCATTAACAGACATTGTTTCAGATATTGCTTTTGTTTATTGTGGGGCTGTGTTAAGTTTTGTCCTAGAAAAATTTAAGGATATTTTAGGGAGGGATTAGAACTTGTACCCTTTTCTATTTCTTAAACTTCTTAAATAAGAAGACGGTTAAAATAGTAAAAAATATTATTGTTCCGAGATAAGCTAAAAAATTTGTTTCGGGTTCTGGAAAGAAGAACAATATAATTACTCCGATAATCAAAGAAATAATCCAATAATGTTTCATTTCCCCTTTCTACTTACTAAATAATCTGCCAATAAACCACAGCCAAATCCAATCAACAAAAATCCTGCGACTTGTTCTGTGATAATACCTACGCCTAAGCCAATAAACATTCCTGCTGCAATAAGCCAATCACTCTTGTCGTGTTTTTGTTTTTTCATCTTAAACTAACTCATCAATCTTTTTGCCTTTTGTTGTTTCCTCTTTCTTTTCTTCTTTAACTTCTTCTTTTCCTGCTCCGCTCTGTGCTTCCATAATCATCTTATTGAATTCTTCACCAACCTTTTCTAAATTTTCTTCAAGTTCTCTTTGAACATCATCTAACTTGCTAATTTGGTCTTCAATTATCTTTTTTGTTTCAGGGATGTTCTTTTGCACAAAATTTCCCCCACCAATATCTACGTTCAAATCTTCTGATTCAAGTTTAGCCTTAGCGAAAATTCCTCTACCGATTGGAGCAAAAATCTCCTGTCCTTTTTTCCCAACTAATTCATCAAGTCCATTACTTAAGCTAGTCATCTCAGTAATTCCTTGCCCAACTGCTTCTAATTGTTGTTGCAACTGCTTAATTTGTTGGTCAAACATCTGCAATTTAAACATTAATTCTTGTGAAGGTTCTTCCATCCCCAGACAAGAAAAAAAGGGTTTTTAAGAGTTTAGATTATGCCCCGAGACCATTAAAGAGCAAACCAAGATAGTATGTAACAACTATAACAAAAATTGTAAGGATTAAATGTTCTAAAATAATTCTAAGTGGAGAATGATTGCTCTTCTTTGAAATGTAGAAACTTAATATTGAAATTAATAAAACTCCCCAGATAACACTGATTATCATCGCAGTTTTAAGTTCAAACAAAAGTACTGGAATAACAAAGGTTAATGCAAAAACCAACTTTGAGAGGAACGTAGAAAAAGTTGCTTCCCAAATTCCTTTCTTTAGTTTACTATTTTCAAATTCAGTAGAAATATGGATTCCAAGTGCATCAGAAAATGCATCTGCCACAGCGATTAAAAAAATTCCGCTTAGAATAATCATCCTAGAATTCGTACTAGAATATAATCCAATCATGAGCCCCAAGGTAGTTATTATCCCTGACGTCAAACCAAATCCCAATCCTCTTTTTATCGAACGTTTCATCTTATACAACTTTTAACCATTTTCTTAAAAAACCGCTAAATATCATCGCAGAAATTAAGTAAAACCAAAACCATCCTAAAAATCCGAAAAATTTAATCGGAGCTCCAGCACCCACTTCCATTGTAGTAAACACGTCATTAAACCACCTAAAAAATAAAATAAAAGGGATACCAGTGAACATAATTGCCCGGCTAGTTAACTTAAATGTTTTTGGCATAAACGCAAACTGTTTTTTTGATAACTCAGCAACTTTCTCTGGATGGTCCTTATACTTTTTCATTTCTTCTTGTAAAATTTTCTGCTCTTTCTTCAACTCCCTAAGTGCATCTTGATCTGTTGCATATTTTTGTATAATTGTTGTAATTAAAGTAATAACAAAAACAATGACAAACATACCTACGGTCAAATTCCAATTCAATAAAAAACCAGCAGTTGGATCAAGAACAGAATGTACTGCGTTTTGTATCGCTGGAACTTTATCCCAAATAGAAACAATAACCAAGGACGCAATCATAATAAAAATCATTGGCATAAAACTACCTTCTTTTCCTTTTTTAGCTATAGGTGTTTCTTCTGGCTTTTTTTCTTCAACAGGTTCAGGCTCTTCTTTTACTGGCTCACTTGCAGGAACCTCTTCAACTAAAACTTCTTTCTTAATTTCGGATTGAACTTTTGGTTCTTTGTTTTCTATAATATTTTCTTTAGGAATTTCAGATTCAACCTTATTTTGATTTAATTCGTTTTCATCCATTTTATTTTCAACAAAGCGTGACTTTTAAAGATTAACCTCCCATGAATTTTCTGAAAGCAGGGTTCATATCAGTCATATGCTGTTTGCTAATATTTTGATAGAACTGGAAGAATATCATGATTACTAACAAGATAGCAGTACCTGAAACCAAAGCTCCGAGCAAATCTGTAATAGACGCTAACAATCCAATTGCAATACCTCCCATAACTGTGAGAGGCATAACATATCTATCGAGAATACTTTCTAAAACCCTCTCGTCTTGTCTAAATCCCGCTATCTGTAAACCAGATGCTGCGATTTTGTGCGCTTGAGCTTTAGAATCCATGCCAGAAGTTTTAACCCAGAAAATTGCAAACAGAGTAGATAATACTACAAAAACTAAAACATGAGTAATCCCTTGAATCAAGTATTGAATCATAAATCCCCCACGAATAATTAGTTCTAACAGATTAGTAGAGCCCATCCAAAATGCTAATCCTGAAACTGCTTGTCCATTTACAAAATGCCCTAAGAATCCAAAGTAAGAAGCAAACTTTGCCATACCCACACATTCTGCAGCATCAATTAAACAAGGTGCAGCAGCATTTTCAAGAATCCCCCCAAATAATTGGGTGCTCGCAATAAGTGCTGCAGTGAAGATTACTGGAATTACAGAAGCATAAAAAAATGACAACGGCCATTTTACACTATAACCTCTAACCTTGCCGTAAGACAAAGGAATTTCAACTTTTAATGATTGAGCCCACACAACAGCTAAGAAAATCAAAACAGTTGCAATAAGAGCTCCAGCAGCAGAAGCCATTTCTATTGGATATTTATTAATTACAGATTGAATTAAAACAAAAACTTTACCAGAGCAAGCAGTGTTCGTGAAATCAAACAAACAATTTTTCCCTTGTGCATTTATGAACTGGAATGCACTTGTCATTAATCTCCATGAAACTCCTGCACCAATGAATAAGGAAACACCAGAGCCAAAGCCCCATTTTGTCATAACATCGTCCATATAAAAGATAGCCAGCCCACCAAGAATCAATTGTGCTATCACTATTCCTGCAAATCCAGGCAGTGCTTCAAGTCCCTTCATTAAAACATAAATCAAAGCTTCAAAAACTATGAAAAATAATACTAAAAGTTTTTGCACTCCTTGAAAGAATTTTTTTCCTTCTTCAGTAGAAGTATCAATATTTATTAATCCTGCACCTGTCAGCAATTGCAGGACAATCGAACCCATTACAATTGGCCCAATACCTAAAGAAATTATACTCCCAAAATCAGTACCCATAATAATTGCAAGATACTGGAATCTTTCAAGAGCATTATTTGATAAACCAAAAAGAGGAATATTCGCGAGAATAAAAAACGCACCGAGAATTATCAAAGTCCATTTAAGTTTAACTTTAAAACTAACTTTCTTTTCTTCAGGACTCTTAACTTCTGGTATGAAATTAAATATACTTTTCAAACTCATTTTATTTCAGCAAGATTTCTCCACCCTTGGAATTAACTTTTTCTATTGCTGATTTTGAAGCTTCTTTTGCAGTTATAATTAATTTGTTTTTCACTTCCCCAGTTCCTAGAATTTTATATTTTGGTAAATTAATTTCCCATCCTGCTTTTGTTTGTTTCCCATATTTTTCTAAATGAGTTTCAATTTGTTGAAGATTTATTCTTTGTCTTATGTCTCTCTTTGTTCCACGACTGGTTTCTCCTTGTTTTCCAAAATATTTATTTCCGAAAAGTTTAATCACAAGAGTTTTCTTTTGGTCTGCTCTTTTACCACTGCCAGACATTCCTTTTCCTCCTCTGTGCCCAGAACCTTTTCTTTTCTTTCTAGCTCCGCCTCCATGAGTCCCCATGTTCATTCCACGCATTTTCACTGATTTTTTCTTTTTGTGTGTTTTCATTTTACAACATCTTCGCAATTAATTTATTTATTTCTTTACCATTATTTCCCAAAACACCCTTGTCAACACCAAAATGTTTCTTGCTGTCAATTCCTTTTCTTGGAGGATGCAATCTAAAAAAGTTCTTTGTTTTTCCGCCTCGCTTTTCTACAAGTTCTTTGTATGTTTTTTCGTCAATATCCCCATATGCAATAAAGTTTCTTACTTTTTTTACCATTCCCATTTGTTCTTTTGCAGGATTATCTAAAACAACACAAGAATATTTTTTTCTAAGTCTTAATCGATTGAAAGTTTCAACTACATCGCTGTTTAATCCAACTTGTCCCCTAATTCTAATAATTGCTATCATTTGTTTCCTCCAGCATTAGTTTTCTTTAATGCATCAACACAAGCCTTAATCAAGTTAAATGTTGTTCGTTTTTTCCCAAAACTTTTACTATAAACATCTTTAATTCCTGCTAATTTTAAAACCTTCTTTAATTCATTTGCAACAACAAGCCCGGTTCCTTGTGGTGCTGGGATTAAAGTTAATCTAACACTTCCAGATTTTCCTGTAACTGTGAAAGGAATAGAATGTAGTTCAGAACAAGAGCAATCAAATCCAGCACAAGCTCGTTTAACTCTGAATAAGTTTAATTTAGCTGCCCTCACTGCTTTATCTCTTGCAGGCAAAGTTTCTTTAGATCGCCCAGTTCCAACGCCCAAGTGTCCTTGCTCGTCGCCAACAACCGCCATTGTAGAGAAGGTAGGAACATTTCCTTCTTTTGTTTTTCTTTGAGTTTGTCTCCATGCTCTTCTTTTCCCTCCACCAAACTTTCCTTTTGATTGTCCAATTGAAATTAAATCAGATTTAACTAAAAGTAATTTATCGACAATTTCAGATTCTAAGATTTTCTTCCCTGAATCAAGAATTTCATCGATTTTTTTTAATTCGCCTTTTTTTACTTTTTCTCCTAAACTAGTTTTAGGTGCCCAACTAGCAACAACCCTTTCTCTCTTCTCTGCTTCTGTTTCTCTAGGGGGCCTTCTAAAAGAATTCCCTCTCTTCCTTGGTGCTCCTCCAGATTGTTTAAGCATTTTTTTCTATGTTTGATTTAATTTGTGAAAATGTTTTTGAAAAATCTTTTTTCATATTTTTTCCTGTAATGCTTTCTTCACTAGGAAAGAATTTTTCGTCAGTTTTTATATCGGCTCCTGCATCCGCAAGTCCGTTTAAAAAAGCATACATCTTTGTTTTATGCAATACTCTTTGCATACCAAAATCTACTACTGGTTTTCCTTTAGTTGTAGTAATTTTTTTACCAATTAAAAATCCTGTCAAGTAAGACGCAGAAATTGATTTCAAACTTCCTTTGTTTTCTTCAGGCCATCCGTGTTTTAACAAATCTCTTGAACTTACTCCAAATTCAATTTTATCTTGGGCTTGCTTGCTGGTTATATATTGTGCAAGAACATATTTATTGCTTTTTCTGAAAACTATTCGCGGCATATCTCCTTTTAAGAGTTTCATTCTTTTTCCATAATCTGTTTTATGCTCCCGTTTTCTTCGTTTTGCTATTCTCATTTTTTCAATCCTCCAACATATTCTTTTAAGTGCGCCTTGCTTCTAAACACTCTGTTTCTTATTTTCTTTCGAATATCTATTGCTTCTTCTCTGTCTAATGTTCCAACTTTTTTCAATCCTCCAGTATATTTTCTTAATTTTCTTGTCATAGTAGCGTATACTTTCTTCCGATTATTAACTTTCTTTTTAATATTTCCAACTCCCCGGTTTTTTCTCTTGCCAACTTTTTTCCTTCCTTTAACTTCTTTGATAAGTATTGCTCCTTCTTTTGCTAAATCTTTTATGTCTTGTTTAGTGATAGCTTCTTTAATTTCATCTAGCCTTGGCTCTAAAAAGATAATTCTTTTCTTTCCTACCTTTAATGCCTTGGCTGCTAATATTTTTTTCTTTCCTAAATTCATTTTTTATTCTCCGTTTTAGATTGAGAATTTTCAGATTCTCCTTCTTTTACATCTTTAGATTTTGGCTTTTTTTCCTCTCTTTTTTCTTTTTTAGTTTCTGCAACAGCTTTCTTTTTCTTTTCTTCTGTTTTTTTCTTATTTTTTTCTACTTGTTTCAAAAACTTTTCAACATTTAAATTTTCAACATGAATTTTCTTTTCTTTTGCAATTTTTGCAAGTTCTATTCTTTTCTTTTCTCCCATTCTCCCGAAAATTACAATATCTTCCTTGTTCACTTTTTCTAACTCCTTTTTATTCTCTACTCTAACGAATTCTTTACGTTCATCTTTATTTGTTCTATACCCAACACTAACTACTGCAGGATAACCTTTTCTTCTTTCTCTCATTTTATTATCTCTTCCAGTAGGTTTTCTCCAAACTTGTTTTTTCTTTCTTCGTTTTCCTAGTTTAGAATATCTGCTCCATGTTCTTCTTAAAAATTTCATTACATTTTCCTCCCTGCTTTATCTGTAATATAAATTCCGTCTTGGAAAACCCTTCGGTCTTTCATTGGAACTCTTGTAGCTTTTTCAAAATTTGCTGCAACTTGTCCAGCAAGTTCTTTGTCGATTGCCTTAACTGTAATAATATCTCCATTAATAGTCACTTCTGCTCCTTCAGGAATGCTCACTTCCCTTGGAATTTTCTCTCCAAGGAAATTTTTTACAGAAGCTTTATTTTCTTTTACTTCAACAGTCATCGGGAAATGGCTAAAACAAACCTTTAATTGATATTCAAATTTATCTTGAACACCTTTAATCATGTTCTTAATGTGTGCTGTAAGAGAATTGATTCTTTTCTTTTCTCTTTTTGTTGCTTTTTTATTCCCTATAATTATTTGATTCTCTTTTTTTTCTAATGTAATATTCGTTGTATCGAATTCTTTTCTAAGTTCTCCTGCAGCCCCTTTAGCAGTTACTATGTCCCATTCAATTCCCACTTCAACTCCTTCAGGAATTTCTATTGTTTGGAATAATTCTCTTTTCATTAGTAAAAGTATGCAATTAAGCAACCTCCTGTTTCTTCTGTGAAAGCTTCTTCGTGAGTCATTAATCCCTTATTTGTTGATACAATCATTGTTCCAACATTTCTTGCAGGTAAATATCTTCTTCTATATTTTTCAATTTGTTTTTTGTCCACACTAAATCGTGGTTTTATGGCCTTACATTCAGAAATGTCCCCAATTGTAATTTCGATTGTTCTTTCTTTTGCGTCAATTTTATATTTCTTAACCGCACCTTCTTGTTTCATTATTTTTAGAACTTCGATTAACAAGTTTGAAATTTTCTTAACTTCTATTTTTTCTTTGCCTGCTTTCTTAGCATTTTTTATCATGTTTAGTGCATCAGCAACTATATCTTGTGACATTTTATCTCTAAAGGCCCCCCAAACTTCTTATTAATTCATTGAGCATAGCGCCTTTATCTAAAGAGGGTAAAACTTTTTTTATGATGTCATTATATTTCTTCGCTCTAGTAATGTACTCTTGTGCAAGAGGATATTGTTCTTTTTTCATTTCAGGAATAATGTGTTCAAAGTTTTCTTCTAAACTAGTTCTGGCTTGAGCATATTCTCGGCTTAAGAGAAAATCAAGTTGTTCCCCACTAATTACTTTTAATTGTTCTTGATCTAATTCTGTTCCTTCAAATATTTTAAAGCGTATTTCTTTTTCCATTTTAATTGTATTTTTTAAATCCGATATCTGTCGCGATTTCTCTAAAACAGTGCCGGCATAAATTTAATCCGTATGACTTTATATGAGCTCCAAACCTTCCGCATCTCTCACACTTATTTACTGAGATGCCTATTTTTCTTTCTTGAGGTTTATTATGCTTCAAAAACTTAGCTGTTTTCTCTGGCTTATTCTTCAATTGCTTCAATATTTTTTTCCAATCACTTGCTGTCATTTTCCTATAAATTCTGTCTGGAAGTTTTCTTCCATAAATTTAATTATTTCTTCACGACTGATAATTTGTTTCTTGGGAATTTTACCTTTCTTAATTTTTTTCAATTTAACCCGCTTACCAGTTCTCTTGAATACAACTGTAACATCAAAACCAATAATTCCAATTTCTCTTTGATATTCCATTCCAGGAATTTCAATATATTCTTTAATTCCAAAAGAAAAATTATTTTCACTAATTTGCTTTTTATTTAATTTATTATCTATTGCAATTAGCATTCTTTTCAAAAATTCTTTTGTATCTTTTCTTATAGTTACTACAGCTCCAATCTCTAAATTAGGTCTAACGCCTAAGGAAGGAATTCTTTTATGAGATTGTGTCTTTGCGGGTTTTCTTTCAGTAAGTATGTTCAAAAGTTTAGCGCCTTTTTCTAAGTCTTCTCCAATCCCGCCCACGCTAAGTACAACTTTCTCAATTTTTACTTCTCTCATTGGGTTTTGTTTTTCTTCCATTTTATTGTGTAACCATTAATTGTTTAATTAAAATTTCAACAGTCTTGTCTTCTATTTTTACCTCGGCAGTTTGGTTTTTAATCTTATTTATTGTGCCTGTTTCTCCTGCGTGTTTTCCTTCAAGAATAATTGCCTTTGTCTTTTCCCCAAAAGGAATAATTGCTTCTATTTTTCTTTCTAAAAGATTTACCAATACAGAGTCTTTAACATTGCATTTTAAATCTGACAAAAAGTTTGTTCCATCGCTCAAGTTGAGTTGAATTTTCTTTCCCTTGAGAATTTTCTTGTCAATTATTTTTGCAATTTTCTTTTCTGATTCTTTCGCATTAATTTCTTGAACTTCAAACTTTCCCTTAGAAGATAATCCCATACGGTAAAACTTCTTTGTTAGAACAATGCTTATTGTGTCAAATAAAACAACATTATTTTTCTCATCTTTCACAAGTTTACCATTCACTAAAATTTGTTTAGCAGTAAGTATTTTTTTAACGTCTTTTCTGGTCTGTGCTACTTCCAAGACATCTCTCAAAATGATTAAAACTGGAATTCCTTTTTTAATATTAAAGTTAGGTCTAACTACATAGGTTGTTCCCTTTCTTTTTATTGGCCAGTTCTTCGGTGCTTTTTGTCGTTTTAAGTGACTCATTTTTTCTTCTCCTTAACTTCTGTTTTGGAATCTTCTTTTTTAACGCTTTTCTTTTCTTTCACATTAATTTTTTTCATTCGTTTTCTGTCTTCTGTGTCTAATTCAATAATCTGTAAGTTTGATGCTTTCAACGGTACATTAACACTTGAGCCATCTCGCTTTTTGACTTGGATTTTTTCTATGAATATTTTCTCTAATTTTGTTTTTACTTCAATAACCTTTCCTTGTTTCCCTTTAAATTTACCTCGCATAATCTTTACAAGATCGCCTTTTCTTAAGGGGATATTCCGCATTTCATGTTTCTTTCTCAAATCCTTAGATAAATTTGTAGACAAAAGTTTTCGTTTCAAATGTAATGGAGCATTCGCTGCGTATTTCCTTTGCTTTCGAGGTTGCTTGCTTGATTTCCAGGATTTACTAAATTTTCGTTTCATTTTTTTTGAATACCCTCATTTTGATGGAATATTTTTCGTCCACTCCTTTTGATAAATAATAATTTATGTCAATTGAATTTTTTCTAATTTCCATTCCATATCCATTGTTATCTCCTTCTCCGTGATTTATAATAACTCCTCTGCTTTCTTGAACTAATAACAATTCTAATTCCTTAACTATTCTTTTCATTCTTAATTCAATCCTTCTTTTATCTATTTCATTCATTTTATACAACTGTTGAAGCGATTTTTGCTACAGATGGCCATCGCTCCAATACCTCCCTTGCAATTGGTCCTTTGATTTGAGTAGCCTTGGGATTCCCTTTTTCATCTTTTAATATTGCTACTGCATTATCTTCAAATGCGATTCTTTCTCCGTTCAATCGTCTATAAGATTTTTTTTGTCTTACAATAACAGCATCAAATACTTTTCCTTTCATATCTGGAATACCCTTTCTTACAGATACTTTAACCCAATCAGCGATTTTAGCAGCAGTTTGTTTCCCTTTCTTAGCTTTAGATTTTTTTACACCAACTAATCGAACGATCTTAGCTCCACTATTTCCTGCGGCAATCATTTTTGCCCCTAAGTTCAATCCTAAAGTTCCTTTAGCCGATATTGCTTTCATTTTTCTTCTGCTCCTTTAATTTTACCAATAACTATGAAATGAATTATTTTACTTAATGGTCTACATTCTCTAATCTGGATTAAATCTCCAACATGAATTTTATCCTTCATACAATCTGGGAGTCTTGCATGAATCTTCGTTCTATTCTTAGTGTATCTTTCATATTTTTTAACATAAATCATTCTTTCAAATTCTATGGTGATTCTCTTAGGGAATTTTCTAATTACCTTTCCTTCAAATATTTTTCCTCGAGTTTTAAGACTACCGTGTATATGACAATTTCTATCCTGGCATACAGCTTCGGCTACTATTGTCTCTTTCTCTTTGCTTTTTTCTTTATTCTTTTCCATTTTTGGTGTGCTTAATTTATTGAGATTTCGTCAAATCCCAACTCAACCAATAGGTCGTTCATTTTCTTCCTATGGTCTCCTTGAAGTTCAATCACATTATCCTTTGAAGTTCCCCCGCAAGCGAGTTCGTTCTTCAAGGATTTTGCGATTTTCCTTACATTTATTCCTTCGTCAAATCCGGTAACAACCGTAACTATTTTCCCGTATCTTTTACGGTCTGTTGTTACCTTTATCCGCTGTGAACTTTTTACAATCTGCTCACACACACAAGCCTGTTTTGGTAGGCCACATTTTGGACATATTTCCATATTACTTGGTTTTCCCAATCTCCTTAGAAGATTTCTCTTCTGTGAATTTATTGAGTGTGAGTATTCTCGCAATAATTTTTTTTATTTGCTTTGTTTTATTTCCCGTTTGAGAATTTCCTGATCGTGATTTAGTAAGTTCTAATTTCAATTCTTTGAGTTTTTTCTCTCTGTCTTTCTCATTCATCTTTTTTATATCTTTCATTTTAAGTGTTGCCATTATTCTTTATCCTCCGCCAAAGTATTAGAAGCTTGTTTCAAGTTAGCAATAACTTCTTTATTAATTTCTATTTTATCTTTGAATACTGCTCCAGGAGCAAGAATACTAACTTTAATTCCCACTGTTCCAGGTTTAGTTTGCGAGATTGCTTGGGCTCTATCCACAAGTTTTGCTTCGTCTCCTGTTTTTTTCAAATAACCTTGGGCAAATCTCCATGATTTTGCTCTTTTTCCAGGAAGTTTCCCTCCAAGAATTAATTCTGCACCCAATGCTCCAGCATCCATAATTCTTTGCAAGGTTCTATAAGCAATAACCTTGAACTTTAATGGTCCTGCTCTTTCTAATCCCAAAGCAATTTCATCTGCCATTATCTGAGCATCAAATTCTGGAACTAAAATTTCTTCTATTTCAATTCTTGGATTCTCAAGTTTGAATTTTGTCCTCAAAATATTTGTCAATTCTTCTATTTTTTCTCCTCGTCTACCAATAACCAACCCAGGCTTGTGTGTTGAAACGATTATTTTTTCTCCAATCGGTGTGTATTCTGTTCTCACTTTGCTAATCTTCCCCTTTCCAAGTTCTTGTTTAATATATTCTTTAATACTAAATTCATTTTTCTTGAACTTTACAACATTCTTTTCTTCCATTTTACTTTCGTTTCTCCTTTTTGCCTTTTTCTGTAGCGACAAGTTGAACATGAGTTCTTTTTTTCCTAACTCTACCAAATTTTCCATAAGGTCGTGATGCAAGATTTGCCATAGCTTTAGCGACGATTGGCTTTTCTAATCCATTAACATTCGCGTTAGATTGCAAACTTTTTAAAAGATTGATAAGATATTCAGAAGCTTTTTTTGGATATCCCCCAGAAGAAATTCCTTTTCCTTTCTGATGTGGAATTTCGCCTTTCATAGGAATCACATTCTTGTGAACTAAAACTTGTTCTAATTCAACTATTGCTTTTTGAATATCTTTGCCTCGGATAAATTTGCAAACTGCTGTCGCTGTTTTGGTGGAGAGAGGCAAATTTCTTCCAGTAACAACCGCTTCTGTTTTTTTTGGTTTGTCTAAAATTTTATCTTTATTTTGCTTTTCAGTTTTTTCTTCTTTTTGAATTTGCTTTTCTTCTTGTTTTTTTACTGGAGCATTAACTACTTGTTTCCCTTTTGCTTTGGGAGACTCCATTGCTTTTCGTTCTTTCTGATTTGGGTTATAATCTTTTTCTGTCATTTTATTTCTTAGCCTTAGACTTTGTTCCTTTAGTTGAGCCCACACCTGCACTTCCATGCTTTACTCTTGTTCTAGTCGGTGCAAATTCTCCAAATTTATGTCCAAGCATTTCTATCACAACTTCTGTAGGGACAAATGTTTTTCCGTTGTAAATTTGAAGTTTCATACCCACCATTTTTGGGACTACTACTAAATCTCTGTGGTGAGTTTTTATTGTTTTTCCCTTCGATAATTTTTTATTAGCTCGACTAACAAAGTTTTCTATTTCACGGAATTGTCTAAGGATAGTTCTTCGCGCTCTTGAATCCACAAATTGCGCAAACTCTCGCGTTTCTAAAGCCTTGAGCTCTTCTATCGTTTTTCCCTTATACAATGTTTCTTTCTTTTTCATTTCCATTTTTATCTTTTCCTCCTACCAGTTCTTCTTGGCCTTATCAATCCAACTTTCTTTCCAGGCGGAGCATTTCTCTTTGCAACTTTACTCTTTGGATTCTTTCCTCTACCAGAACCGAATGGATGGTCTATAACATTAACCTTTACTGCTGAAGTTCTAGGCCATAGCTTATTTTTAGCTTTTGTCATATGGTGCTTTTTCCCAGCCTTCAAAATAGGTTTTTCTGTTCTACCAGATCCAGCAATTTTACCAATAGTCGCTCTACATTTAAAGTGAAATTTCTTATCTTTTTTTGAAGGCATAGCAACAATAACTCCATCGTCTGAAATTCTTTTTACAACTGCGCCATTTCCTGCGCTTCTAACGAACATACCTCCATCTCGAGGTCTTGATTCAACATTATAAATTTGAGTTTTTATTGGAACGTCTTTTAATTCCATGATATTTCCTTCTTTAATTTCATTACCCCCAAAATTAATTTTTTGTCCTTCAATCATTCCTTTGAAAGCAGGTATATAAAAAACTCCTTTCTCGTATTTCACTTTTGCCAACGGTGCGCTATGTCCTGCTGAGTTGAATAACTTAAGAACTTCTCCTTCTCCAGTAAGTATTGAAGGATATTTTAATTTGAATTTGAAAGCTTTTCTTCGAACTCTGTAAGTTTTACTTCCATGTCCTCGCGCCTGTTGTATTATTCTTTTACCCATTATATCAATCCTAGTTTCGTAGCAACATCAATCGCCGGAAACTTTGGTTTTAATTTAACATAAGCATATTTTTTCCCGTTCTTAATTAAAATTCTAACTCTTTCTACTTTAACACTGAACATGTCTTCTAATTCTGCTTTTACTTCTGTTCGAGTTTTTCTTTTTTCAACTTCAAAAGTCAAAACATTTTCTCTTTCAATCATCATAACTGCTTTTTCTGTAACTATTGGTTTCATTTGAAATACCTCTTATTGCGAATGAATGAAAATTTAATATTTGCTTTCATTTTTTGAGTGCCTCCGGAATTTCATATTGAGAATATTCTGGAAAAAGATTCTTGCCTTCTAATACTCGTAAGAAACATTCTGCAGTAAGTTTAGCATCTTCTAATGCATTGTGTGCTTGTCTATTGTCTTCCATGCCACAAAATTCTAAAATCTTAGTTAATCCCATATCACTGTGGTCTTCTTTGATTAAAAATTCCTCATGTAAATCATAATACTTTGCTTGTGCAAAATTATGCAAATCAAAACTTCGATAATGGAAAGGCATTTTCAATCCATACTTTATTGCCCTTATCTCTAAAAAAGCAACATCAAATTGAGGGTTCTGACACAAAAAGTTTTTCATTGGTCTTTCTGCAACCCATTTAAAAAATTTCTCTAAAAGTTCTTTTTGTGATAGTTTATTCTTATCTCTAAGCTCTTCTTCTGTTTTTTCAATAACTTCTAATGCTCGCTCTTGAACAATATCCTCGTCGTCGATTCTCGCTTCTTCTAAAAACTCTTCTCCCGTATCTAAACAGTAAGCCCCAATTTGCCAAATACCACATCTAACTTTATCTACTCCACTTGTTTCAATATCTAAAACTATTGGTTTCATTTGACATACCTCTTATGGCGAATGAATGAAAATTTCATATTTGCTTTCATTTTTTCTCCTCCAATTTTTTAGTTTGAATTTTTTGGGAAGTAGTCAACTTGTTCTCAAGTTCCTTAATTGCTTGTTCAGTGTAAATTGTTAATCGTCCAAGTCCGCCTTGAGCTAAATCTTTAATTCCTAAATGTGCAACTTTTTTAACATCAAAAGCATTTGTTTTCAAGTCTTCTTTTTCGCTAATAACAAGCAACATTCCTGCAGTGCTTTTGTATTTTCTCCCCCTAAGTTTTCCTCTTCCGCTTCGAATACTCTTTTTCTTTATCGCAACATTGAAAAGATTTTCACCCAAGATTTTTTTCAAGCTAGAAAGAATTTCTTTAATCTTCAAAGAGGTAATTTTATTCTCGACAATTATTGGAACTCCTTTAGCAGATTCAATGCTACTATACTTTTTACTAATCATTTTTTCGTTCGCAGTTGCACTTAATGCAGATAAAAATGCTAATCTTATCTCTTTCTTGTTTATCTTTGAAGGATTCATTCTACTAGCTACTTTTGGAGGATGTGCTCTCATTCCACCTCTTGCAAAAGGAACTTCTGCAGCTTCCCAATTAAACTGGCTACCTTTTCTAGAGAAAATCTTTCGTGGAACTCTTGAGGCTCCTCGTCCATACCCGCTTCTCCACACATGTCTCCTATGAACTAACTTACCTTTTGCAGCGTGTTGTTTACCTGCAACTGGCGATGGAGAATATGGTTGTTCTGTTTTTTTAACTTCTAAAACTTTAGCTACAATATCTTCTCTAATTCTTTCAGAAAAACATGAAGGCAATTCAATAGTTCCTTTTTCTTTTCCTTGTATGTCTAATACTTTTGTTTTCATCTTAACTCCAATAGTTCATAATCTTTTTTTAATTGTTTTTTAGTTTGCCTTAATGGGGCGGTAATTAATAATTGTCTTTTTGCAGGTCCTTGAACACTGCCTTTAAGAATCAGATAGTCTGTGTCGATGTTGCCATAATTTTTAATGTTCTTAATTGGTCTTTCTGAAGATTTTCCTAAATCTACAATTTTGTTATTATAAATAATTCTTGTGAACATTCCAAGTTGTCCAGCTTGTGGAGCTCGGAAAGTAACTCTTGCAGGATGCCATGGACCTAAACTTCCAGGCCGTCTCCTCCCCTTTTCTGATTTATGAGATTTTAATGTAATTCCAAATCTTTTTACAGGTCCTTGTAATCCTTTTCCTTTTGTTAAACCTCGAATGTCGATAAGTTGTCCTTGTTCAAGAATATCTAAAATAGAAATTTCTTTGTTAAGATTTGCTTTAACAAATTCTAATTTTTCTTCCACACTTCCGTTTAAACCTATTTCGGTTACATCCGGCGCTTTTTTTAATTTAGCATTTTTAACAACAGAATAACAAATTGTTCGAATATCATCATAAGTTTCTGGTTTCACATCTTCAATCTTCCCTTTTTTTGTTTTAGGCAACTTCAATACATGCTTAAGTTCTTTATCTAAATTTTCCGCTAAAACTTCACTCATTACAATACCATTTTTATAAAATCTAGTAGAAAGTATTTTCATAGGAGGACATTCAATTATTGTGACTGGAATAATAATTTTTTTCCCTTTTGTCATAGAATGTTCAGTGTTATCTTTCACATAAGCAGAAGCCATTCCGGCCTTATATGCGATAAATCCCTTAATATTTTTTGATTCTGAAATAGCATCCCAGTTCGTACTAGGTAGAAACTTATTGGCTCTTTTTCTGGGCCAAAATTGCAAACTTCCTTTTCTCGGTGATTTCCTTGTTGGCATTTCTTATTATTGTTGCGGAAATTTTCATTTTAATTACCCTGGATAAATTAGTTAGAAAAATAAGGTTTTTAAGGCTTTCTCATGCCACGAATTCCTTCTCTTCTGTAAAAACTTGTTCGTCAATTACTATGTTTCTAATTACCCTTCCCTTTTTTTGAGACCTCTCCCTTACTTTAGCAAAATCCTTCTCATTTTGCAGTTCTTTTGGAATAATTATTTCTTCAATTTTAAAAGTATGATTAATATTCGCGTCCTTGAAACTAGCATCTTCAAATACAAAACTTTTGAGAATTTCTTTGTCTTTAGTAACAAGTTTGCAAAAATCTGGTTTTGGTGCTTCCCCTTTGTTTTTAGCTTTAGAAGCTTTGGGAGCTTTTGGTTTAATCTTTAATTTTTCTTCTCCAACCTCAAAACTTAAAGCAAAAAAAGTTTTGGGCAAATCATTCAAAAGAGAAAGGATTTCTGTTCCAGACATTTCTTCATCAAGAAGATAGCGCTTCACACCTTGAAATTGTTTTTTATCTTTAAAATTTAATTTTCCAGTTAAATCATTTGTTGAAACAATTGCCCCAGTAATCTGTGTTTTTCCCGCTCCAAGTTTTTCTGCCATCGTCCGAACAAATTCATTTGCGAATTCTGCAGAAGTTGTAATAGTTGCTTTGCCTCCAGAACATTTAACTTTCACTAATGCCCGATTTCCGAATTCTCCTCGACTATACTTTTGAAATTGCAAGTGAACACTCTCGTCCACATTCCCATCAAATATTTTTTTTATGAAATTCATTCTTTAAAGAATTTATATCACAAACCTTTATAAATTTTAACCACTTTTGATAAATGAAAATGGAAGAAGTTTATGTAAAAAAAATTCTCACTGTAACAATTTTGTTGGCTCTTGCAGCCTTAGCTTTTTTTCTTCTTAAACCGATTTTGTTATCAATTATTTTAGGAATTTTTTTAGCGTTTATTTTTATGCCTTTGTATAATAAATTACAAAAATTAATCAAATTAAAAGGGCTGTCTGCAATAATTATTTGTGTTTTGTTACTGGGTTTAGTTTTGCTTCCTTTTTATTTTTTAATTCCAATTTTCGTAGATCAAGCAGTTGGAATTTATTCTTCTTCACAACAGATAGATTTTACAACAATTGTTAAAAATATTTTCCCCTCTGTGATTTCTACAGATAAATTTTCAGAAGAACTAGGTTCTATGTTTTATACTCTTGTTACAAGAATTACCAATTCGATTATTGCTTATCTTTCCCAACTAATTCTTAATGCTCCTAAGATGCTATTGCAATGGGTTATTATCCTATTCACGTTTTATTTTGTACTTATCAACAAAAAGGAATTTTTTGTTTATGTACAAAGCCTATTACCTTTTTCAAAAGAAATTGAGAAAAAAATAATAAATCAAACAAAGATGGTCACAAGTTCGGTTATTTATGGGCAAGTAATCATTGGGATTATTCAAGGAATTATAGCAGGAATTGGTTTAATGATATTTAAGGTGCCTAATGCTCTTTTGCTCACAGTTGTAATGTGTATCGCAGGAATTCTTCCAATTATTGGTACTGTAATAATCTGGGTTCCAATAGCCATATTCCTTCTTATTGATGGAAATGCGGGTGCAGCATTGGGAGTTGTTATTTTTGGATTTATCTCTTCTATTGTTGATAATTTTTTAAGACCAATAATTGTTGCAAGGAGAGCCAAGATTCATCCTGCAATTTTATTAGCAGGGATGGTTGGTGGGCTTTATGCATTTGGAGTTTTAGGATTTATTTTAGGGCCTTTAATCTTGGCGTATCTTTTGATTTTATTAGAAGTTTACCAAGGAAAAAAGATTAAGGCAAGCCCACTTCAGTTAGAAACTAGTTAAATATAAAAATCAGTTTTTCTAATTAATAAGAAGAGATGAAATTAAAAATAAAATTGCTTGATTGGTCTGCTGGGCTTCCCGTTGCTATGTTAGATGAAGAGACTGCTAAGAAAATGGGGGTGCACACAAAAGACCGTATCTTTATTGAAACCATTTCTGGAAAGCACCAAAAATTTTCTACAATTATTGATACAATAAAAAAATTTATCGGAAAAAATGAGATTGCAGTTTCTTCTGAACTTGCAGAAAAATTAGGATTAAGACAAGGACAAAAGGTCAATGTTAATCTTTCTCCCGCATCAAAAAGTTCAATGTACATTCGGAAAAAACTTGATAAAAAAAAGCTAACTCAAAAAGAAATAAATGAAATCATTAAAGATATAGTTAATAATTCTTTATCTGAACCAGAGATTGCGCTTTTTGTTTCAGCGATGTATGAAAATGGGATGGATATGAAAGAAGTAGTCTATTTGATAAAAGCAATTTCTAAAACTGGGAATCAAATAAAGTTTAAGAGTAAATATGTTGTAGATAAACATTCTATTGGGGGGATTCCTGGGAACAGAACAACTCCGATTGTTGTTGCAATTTGTGCAGCTGCAGGATTAGTAATGCCAAAGACCTCTTCAAGAGCGATTACAAGTGCAGCAGGAACTGCGGATGTCATAGAAACAATCGCGAAAGTAGAATTTTCAGCAAAAGAATTAAAAAAAATAGTGCAGAAAACAAATGGTTGTTTAATCTGGGGGGGTTCTTTAGGAATTGTGCCAGCAGATTCAAAGATAATAAGAATTGAAAGGATTTTAAAAATTGACCCAGAGTCTCAATTACTTGCGTCAATTATGTCAAAGAAATTAGCTGTGGGGAGTAAATACATACTCATTGATATTCCTTATGGAAAACATGCAAAAGTCAATAAAAGTCAAGCCTTAAAATTAAAAGAAAAATTTGAATATCTTGGAAAAGCTTTCCATAAAAAATTAAAAGTAGTTTTAATAGAAAGCAAAGAACCAATGGGAACCGGGGTTGGGCCGGTTTTAGAATTATTAGATGTTATAAAAGTTTTAGATCCTGTTCAAGAAGGTCCGAAAGATTTAGAAGAGAAATCCTTATTTTTAGCAGGTGAACTTTTAGAAATGACTTCTAAAGCAAAGAAAGGAAAAGGAATAGAAATGGCAAAGGAAATTTTAGAATCTGGGAAAGCATTTGAAAAATTTACTGCAATTATTAAAGCTCAAAAAGGTTCATTTAAGAAAATTAGGCCCGCGAAATTTAAGAAAATTATCCTTGCACCAAGAACAGGGACAATAAAAGAAATAAACAATAAAAAAATAAATTCTTTAGCGAGGGTAGCCGGGTGCCCAGTTGATAAGTTTGCAGGCCTTAAAATTTATGTTTCTGTGAAAGATAAAGTTAAGAAAGGGGATAAAATTATGACAGTTTACTCAGAATCAAGAACAAGAATAAAAGAAGCAATTAAATTTTATACTAAGGAAAAGCCAGTTAGTTTCAAATAACTCTTTCATACCTATCACTAGAAGACAATAAAGCTTTTAAAAAATTATTTCATTTATTTAACTTATTCAACAATGAAAATACTTTTTATTCATTATTATTGTAAAAAAGACGGCGTGACTAGAGTAATCTTAAACAATATAAATGGTTTATCTGCTCAATCTAAAGACTTGGAATTTGTTTTTGCAGGAGGTTCTTTTGAAGTTCCAATTTCCCCAGAAATAGAAAAAAGACACATTGATTGGGATGCAGAGGACATTTTATCCCAACTCCAAGAGGTTGCAAAAGATGTAGATGTGATAGTTATAGAAAATCCCACTGTTGGGACAGTTCCTAAAGCTACTTTAGCGTTCAAACAATTTGCAGAACAGAACCAATCAAAAAAAATAATTTATAGAATACATGACTTTGTAGAAGACCGTCCCCACCTCTTTGAAAATATGAAAGAGGTATTTGAAAACTTAAATGAAATTTATCCCAAATCAAAAAATGTTTCTTTTTTGGTTCTAACCTCTTCTGATAAGGAGAGATTAATGCAGAAAGGATTGGAAAATGTGCAAGTGCTTCCGAATTCAATTGTAGTTTCTGATTTTCAAAGTAATAAGGAAAAGGCAGAAAGCCTAAGGAAAATTTTTGAAGAAAAAGGAATAATAAATTCTGGGGAAAAAATTTTGGCTTATCCTGTAAGAGTTTTAAGAAGAAAAAATATAGAAGAGGCAATTCTTTTAACCAAGCTCATAAATGAAGAAGGTGCTCAAAATTATCGGTTGATTGTTACAATCCCTTGGGAAGAAGATTATAAAGAAGAAATAGAAAAATTAGCTAAGACATATGAAGTTCCTTGTTCTATTGGGAAAGCAAGCGAGCATATAAGTTTTGATAAAAAAGATTCTTACACTATCGCAGATTTATATCTTATAACAGATTTAGTAATTTCTACAAGTGTGCGTGAAGGTTTTGGTTTAGCATTTATTGAACCTTGGCTTGTAGGAACGCCAGTAATAGGGCGAAGAATCCAATCAATAACAAAAGACTTAGAAAATAATGGAATGGATTTAAGTTATTTTTATGATAATTCTATTTTGCATAATAGTGAAAATTCTAAAGAGCGTATGGAAAATGTGGTTTCTATTTTATCTGACCCAGAAAAGTTCAAACAATTATCTGAAAAATTAAATATTTTAGATAGAATAAGGAGAGCAAGATTAGCAGTAGACCAAAATCGGCTCGCAATCAAAGAAAATTATGACCATTTTAATGTGTCTAAAAAATTACTAAGTCAAATCACAACGAGCTATACCCCTTATTGCAACTAAATTTTTAAAGTCTTTTTTTATGATTAATTTATGGAGAAAACAGATTACAAAAGCAAACTTGTAAGCTACTTCAAAAAAAATCTAGCAAAAAGTTATAATCCTAATACTCTTAAATTTGCACTAATTAACCAAGGGTATTCGAGAATTGCTGTAGAAGAAGCTTTGATACAGGCGACTGCAGAACTCGCAGAAAAAGCACCAGTATTAAAAGAAAAGCCAAAAATTAAATATGAAATTATCGATGAAAATGATAAAGTTGTGCAAATAAAAAAACCTTTTCTGAAACGGCTTTTTGGATTTAACAAAAGCTTTAAATTCTCATTTTAACTCGAAATTCCATGCCTCTGTCGCATAATGGTAGTGCACCGGCCTTGAGAGCCGGGCCCTTTGGGCTCGCAGGTTCGATTCCTGCCGGGGGCGTTTTTTATTCCTTAAAAGCATCAAGAACCCTTGAATCAGGACTCAATAAATAAATATGGTCCTCTTTGAATCTCAAACCCCGATAAACTTTTTGCCATAATTCTCTTCTTGCTTTATCTTTATATAAACTCCAGTAATATTCTGGTTTTGTTTTATTCAAAATTTTCCAAAAAGCATCTTGCACATTTGGATTAGGATATTTTGTAAAAATAATGCTATTGCATTGTTCCCCCGGAAAATCAATTCCCCGAGCACATCGTGTTGTGAATAAAACTTCGCTCTGCCCTTTTTTGAATCTATTAACTAAAATTCCTTCGTTATCTTCATTTTGAATTTCTCTTAATTTTTCTCGACTAATTAAATTATCAATGTCAAATTCTTCAAGTTCTTGTTCTGAAGGCAAGTCTGCAAATGCATTTACGTGAATTAATATTGGTTTTTTCGCAGTTTCAACACACTTACTAAGCACAGTAAGGTAATCTTTTCTACTGAATTTCCCTGTAGAAAAATTAGCATACTTGCAATCCATTTCATATCCTGTTCGCTGAACTTTGATTCGTCCTTGCTGCTCTGTTTCTGCATCAATAACTTCATAATCTTTTAATCCAAAAACTTTTTCCAAAACTTCTGGGGAATGCAAGGTTCCAGACATTAAAACAAGAATTTTGTTTTTTTCCACCATTTCTTGAAATCTTTTTTCTAAATTTGTTGTAACAATACTAAGAATTAGACCTTCCTCTTTTTTGTGCACGCTCAAATAAGATTCATCGAAAAATTCTTCAAACATTCTCGCGCTCTCTTCTAATTCAAATAAATAACTTTCTTCATCCAAATTATTTAAGAATTCAGGAGAATCTAAAAATATTTTTAACAAATCATAAATTCCTGTTTCTTTAAGTGGAATTATTTCCCCAGAACTAATTGCATCATGAATCCTTTCATTTATTTTTATCTGTTTAATTACTGCACTTATTTCTTTAATCGCCTTTGCCCCATCTTTGTCAAAAACAAAAACATTAGCCAAAGCTCCTTGAAGTCTGTCAATATTAATATTCCTTTGATTAGAAAAACTATCTAAAAACTCATCGCATTCATCTATAATCTCTACTTCTGTTTTAGGTTTTCTACCTAAAGCACTTTCTAATTTATATTTCAAAGAATTAAAGACAATCACATCTGAATCAATATAAGAATTAAACTGTTGATAAAAAGCACACCCCTCTGCACGAGCATAAAAAATAAACTTGGTATCGTTTAGTCCGATGTATTCTCTTTTCCTTGCATTTTCAAATTGTTTTAATTCATATTTTTCTGGTAAAACTGGGCACCAATAAGGGCAAGCACCTGCAACAGACATTCTTTTTACATCTTTCAAATCAAGGAAGTCTCTCACATTTACTTTCGGATTTTGTTGTAAATACCCTTTAATTCTATTCCAGTTTTTTTCTTTAATTTCAATCTTGCAAGGAATATTTTTGTTATCTGCAGATAAGTCCCTTCCAATTAATTTGTTAACTGATTCTCTTCGCCCCTCAAAAATATCATTTAGTTTTGTATTAACTTCTCTCACAATTTTTGGAACAGCATTTTTGTTATCTTCTAAAAACTTACACTTATGATTTCTTCGTCCAGTAATCACGCTGATCTTGAGTTTTTCTTTTTTCTTGTTTAGTAAATATTTATTCTCTTCGTAATCCTTTTGATACTGTGTTTGAAGATTTTTGCCCGGCACAATGACAGAAGTTTTTCCCAGATTTCGCGCGATGTTCAGCGCAATCGCGCTTTTACCAGTTCCACAGATTCCGTGAATAAAAATAACTTTCTTTCCTTCCTTAATTGCATTAAGAACTTCTTTAACAACATCTTCTTGGGTTTTGCCATTTGAAAATTTTAATGGATTAAGAAATTCCCCTTTTTCATATAAACTCCAAGTCATAGGATAAGAAAAATTAAGTGAGAGTTATAAAAGTTATTATCTTACAGCGCTAACTAGAAGAGAGGATTGCCTGTCTAATCAAAAAATTATTTAACCAAACAGAGCAGACAATCCTTCTGCTGCAGCTTCTTTCTTTTCTTCTTTTGGCGCTTCAACTTTCTTCTCTGGAGCACTAGCACTAGCCCCTCCCGCAGGAGCAGCCGCAACTAAACTTGCACTTTCGAGTTCTTTGTCGATATCAACGCCTTTCAAACTAGCAATAAGAGACTTTATTTTTGATTCGTCAGTCTCTACGCCAGCAGCCGCAACAACACTCTTCAAATTTGCTTCATTAACTTCCTTTCCTGCTTTATGCAGTAAAAGTGCTGCGTATACGTTTTCCATTATTTATTTCCTCCAACATTTTTATGTGGAACATTAAGTGTATTTTTCATTATCCGAATAAACTAGCAAGTCCTGCACTAGCGTCTTGCTTAGGTTCCTCCTTTTTTTCTTCCTTTGATTCTTCTTTTGGCGCTTCTGCTTGAACTTCTGCAACAGGTTCTGGTTCTCCAGTCATAATCCGATTAATCTTGTTCGCATCTCTCCCTGCTTTTTGCAATAAGAAATTAATTGTATCGGGAGTGGTATAACCAATATTAACAGCAAAAGATAATGCTTTTCCAAATGAAGTTTTTAATTCTGCCAAAGTTTCTTCTCTATTAATCTTAATCTCTGTATAAATCTTGTTTTCTTGAGCATCAAAAGATGCTAAAGGTAAAAATCCTACTGAGAAAGGTTTCATTCCAAGTTTATTCATTAAGTCAGCAGCATTTTCAGAAATTTTAGTTCCTTCTGCAGCAATTACCTTAGATTCTTTAATTGTTATTTTTCCTTTATCAATTTGAATCTGAATCCCTAATGCTCCTAATTCACTAATTGCAGGACCTGGCACTAATTCAGTGGGCCCAGCTTGAATAACAATATCTTCTGGAGCTTCTTGTCCAGGCTTTGCCTTAATTGCACTTTGGTTTTGCATTAATTCTGCTGCAAGTTCAAAAGAATCAATATCTGAAAACAAAATAGCCACGCTTCCTTCAATTTTATCTTTTAATTCTTTAACTACTTCATTGCTAGAATTATCTAATGCTCTAAAAATTAAGTTTTTCTTTGGAACTTTCACAATTGCCTTGCCTCTTAATTTTTTGGAGATTTCCTGAAATTGTGAACCAGGAATGCTTTTTATTGAAGCAATCAAAATTGTTTTTTTATTTTTGATTAAATCATTTAGGTTTTCGACTACCTTTTTCTTTTCTTCTGAGATGTGTGGTTGATGTTCACTCATTTTAATTTTATCTTCTGCGGTTTAGTCATTGTGAATTTGATTTCAATATTTTTCACATTTTCAATGTTTCTTGGTAATTCTTTAATCACTAAATTATAAACAGCCATAATGTTGTCAATTAATTCTTCGTCTTTCATACTTTGTTTTCCAATAGGCAATTTGATACTTGATTCTTTTGTCCTTATTTTTATGCTACTATTTATTTTTTCTTTCAATTCTTCAATTGCCTTATCATTAACTTGCATAAGAATTCCTAATTGGGGAGATGGCATTTTTCCTGCAGGACCTAGGGCCCTACCGAAAGTTGTAGCAACAACTGGCATAAGTTTTCCTTCGGCAATAAAGAAATCAAAACTCTTAACAAGTTTTTTCAATTCTTTTTTATCAGAATATTTTTTGAATTTTTCTTTTGTAATTGTAGGAATATTCTTGTTGTCTATTTCAAAGAATGCACAAATTTTTTTATCTTTAATTTTAAAAGGAAGTGGCGCAACAATATTAAGAGAATTTTTTCGCGCGTCGAATTTTTGTAGATTCATAATTAAGTCAAGTGTTTGGTCAAATTTTCTTTCTTTGCTTTTTCTAAGTTCTGTCAAAGCTTTTTGTAATTCTTCTTTCAGTTCCATTTTATTTATACCTCCCACATTATGCGCCTGTGTTCAGAATCGTGAACTTCGGCGATATGGTTCAATCGGTAAAATTCTGAACGATTATTGGTTTATAAATTTATCTTCTTCCAAGAATTTCAAAAGACCTAGGAGAGAAGGGGTGTGGCGTGAATTTTTTCCTTGTAGAAAAGCTTATAAATAAAATAATATATATAAGATAAATAAGATATAAAATATTAATATTATAAATAATATAAATAATATAAATAGGGTTTATGGTGAAAAAAGTATTAAGTGTAACAATAGAAGAAGAATTTCTTTTGAAATGGAAAAAATTTACTAATGAAAATTCTATTAATTCTTCAAAATTGATTGAAAAACTATTGCGAGAATACTTAAAAAAAGGAGGAAAAAAATGAAGGGATTAATTTTAATCCTAGGAGCAATCTGTTTGCTATTTTGCATATCTATGGTCTCTGCAGAACGTATGCCAGTCCCAGGGGGAGATATGGAGTATGGTCAACTGTACTAAACGATTTCTTAAATGTTTCTCATAACGATAGTGGAGAATTAGAAAATGATACAGTCTCAAGTCTTCAGATATTAAACAATACAATCGTTGATGCAGATATTTCAGATATAACCAACCTCACGCTCGGTGAGAAAATAACCTTCACCCTTGGAGAGGTAATAGATAATATATTAAATGGATGGATAGCAATTACTGGAAGCTTAAATGTTACTGGAAACATTTTCTCTAATGGAGTCAACATTTCGGCTTGGGAAACAAATGTTTCAAAGAACTACACTCTAGACACTTATACAAATTGGAATGATGAATGGACTACAACTTACAATGCAACTTACCTTGCGTATAATACAACATTCAATATTC
>Ga0075116_10000037_pt1 | contig 58408 bp, 62 predicted proteins | sample AntAceMetag02UKC_FD_69786 | JGI IMG/M metagenome (GOLD analysis project Ga0075116, IMG submission 69786) | Saline lake microbial communities from Ace Lake, Antarctica- Antarctic Ace Lake Metagenome 02UKC | ecosystem: Environmental > Aquatic > Non-marine Saline and Alkaline > Saline | place...
CCTATTTTAGTGATTTTTTGAGTCTTTTTGTCTACTTTAATATAAAACTTCATCACGTCACCACAGACTGGATTTCCAGCCTCGCCCTTGGCTGAAGGATTTTTTATTTTTCCTAAATTTTTAGGATTTTTAAAATATTTAAGAACTTGTTTGTTATACATAAAGCTTATTTTTAATTTATCAGACAATTTACTATTTAATATAGTTTACTTAAAGTAAACCCGATCGTCAAATCTAACGTCAATATACTCTAAATTTTCTCGATTAACTATGTTCTCCATTAAAACTGTGTTAAAATTCTCTGCTTGTGTCGTAAAATCTAGATAAGTTGTTAAATAAATATACCAACCCTCATTAGTCACTAATTTTATATCCTTAATGGTTTGAGGATAATTGCAGGGAAAATCTTCAAAGATCTCTTCATATTCAATCTTAATTAATTCGTCAATTTCTTTACTACTAGCAGTTGTTTGATTAGAAAGTAAATATTCTCGCCTCAAACTTTCGAGTAATTCTAGACTTTCGTCAATAGATATTTCACTATTTTTAAAACGTTCCTGAATCTCACGTTTTTTGTTTTCCAAATTTTCATCGTATATCTCTCTGTCACTCCCTGTTTCTTTTGATTGAATAATTCTTTGTTGACATTTTATTTCAGGGATTTGATAAAAATCAATGGCTATCTCATTACCAACTTCTTTGGGGAATTCTTCAGTTGTTAAAATAATAAAATCAATTAATTCTTTAGAAATAATTTGTTGGTTTATTTCAATGGATAAATTATTTAGATCAATTATTTTTGGTAAAAATTTTTCATCTTCTTGCAAAGTGGCTCGTGAAGTTATTATTCCATCCAAATCCATAAAATAATCTAACTCACCTGTTTGCCAAATTAGATTTGGTAATTGCTCTTTGATGTTTATATTTAAAGATTCATCAGCTGATAAATTTATATCAAGAGACTTAATAACTACTTGGTCTAAAAGATTTTTTCGAATCAAGTCCCCTACTTCTTGCTTAGAAAATAGATATTTATTGCTTTTTTTAAATATTATTAAAGATGGTTGAGCTAAATATTCATTGACGAGATTAGATATTTGTGTTATATTAATATTTTGAGTAGTTTCAATATTTACCTTTTTAATTTGATAACGTTCAGCTCTAAATAAAATAATTAAAATACACAAAATCAAAATAAATAAACTAGCTATATATATCCATTTATCTTGTTTAAAAAAACTATTTTTAACTGTTGAAGTATTTTTTTTACAAGCAAAATTATTAGTATAAACTTTATTAGTATTATACTCTGGAGCTTTTCTTTTTTTTCTAAAAAAAGGAATCTGCATTTTATTTAACTAATATTCTTGTTAGATTTGGATTAATTCTAGTCACAATCTCATAATTTATAGTTTTTGCTAATTGAGCCAATATCTCAGCTGAGATATTTTTATTTAATAAAATCACTTCTTCGTTTATTTTGACATTTTTAAATTTAGAAACATCTACTATAGTTAGATTCATAGCAACCCTCCCTAAAACCGAACATTTTTTATTTTGAATTAAAACACAGGCTTGATTGGAAAAAAGTCGATCATACCCGTCAAAATAACCGATTGGTAAAATTGCAACCTTAGTTTTTTTCACAACCTTACGTGTACAACCATAGCCAATGGCTGAATTAGCTGGAATATTTTTGATTAAAATTATTTTTGTTTTCCAAATCAAGACTGGCTTTAGCTTGATATTAGGATATTTTTTTAAAGCTAACCTTTTAGTCAAGTCTGAGGGCCAAAGACCATATAGAGCAATCCCTAGGCGAACCATGCTAAACCTAGTGTCTTCTCTAACTAAAGTTGCTGCGCTACTAGCAAAATGTGTGAATTGATGACTAATCCCCTGTTTTTTAAGTTGAGCTAAAAATTGATTAAAAAATTTTAGCTGACGATCAGTGTAAACTTTATTTTCTTCACTGGCTGAAAAATGAGAAAATACGCCAATTAATTTTAGGTTTGGATCGCTAGTAATTTTTTTTGCCAATAATAAAGCCTGGCTATTTTTAACCCCTAATCTACCGATTCCAGTCTCAACTTTAAGATGAAGCTTGGCTTTTTTGTTTAACTTTTTAGCTATTTTGGAAAGTGCCACTAACTGATCAGGCCGATAAACAACTAATTCAATATTTTGTTTTAAAGCTTCGGCTAAATTTTTTTCAAAGTAAAATGATAAAACTAAAATTGGTTTTTTAATATTATTTTTTCTGAGAAGTAGGGCCTCTTCTAGATTAACCGTGCAAAAATAATCAACTTTAGTTGCAATTGTTTTTGCTACCTCAATCATCCCATGACCATAGGCATTACTTTTAACTACCGCTGAAAGCTGAGTATCTTTTGGTAATATTTTTCTAAATTGTGAAATATTATAAAGTAAAGCTGACTCAGAAATCTCAACCCAAGAATTAACATCTAACATTTTATTGATAAAAATTTATTTTTTTATTTTTATAACTTTCGTTCCAGCCATATATGGCCATAATACTTTTGGGATTTTGACTGAGCCGTCTTTTTGCTGAAAATTTTCTAAGAGAGGGATCAAGATCCTAGGCCCGGCTATAACTGTGTTATTTAGAGTATGACAAAATTCTTTTTTGCCCTTATCTTCATATTTAATATTTAATCTTCGAGCTTGCCAATCACCTAAATTTGAACAAGAATGAGTTTCTCCATAAGCTTTTCGAGCTGGCATCCAAGTCTCTATATCATCCATACGATATTTCCCTGCCCCCATATCCCCGGTGCAAGTTTGGACAATCCGATATGCCAAGCCTAGCTCTTGCAATATTTCTTCTGAAATTTCTTTTATTTCTTTAAAATATTTTTCTGATATATTATAATCATTTTCACAAATCACAATTTGCTCAACTTTCATAAATTCATGGACACGATAAAGTCCTTTAGTGTCTTTACCATATGAGCCTACTTCACTTCTAAAGCAAGTTGAAAAACCACAAACCTTAATTGGTAAATCTTCTTTCTTGATTATTTCTTTGGAATACATGGCTAATAAAGCTGGTTCAGCTGTTCCTGCTAAATACATAGGATCAGCATCAATCTCACCTGATTCAGGTTTACCTGAATTGGCAACTTGAAAAACTTCCTCCTTACCAAATGGAAAATGTCCACTCCCTAGTAAAGCGAATTCTCTGACTAAAACAGGATTCAAAACAAATACAAAACCTTTTTGAACCATTTTATTTATAGCGTACATCATCAAGGCCATCTGTAGCATAGCACCTTCGTTTTTTAAGAAATAACCCCTAAACCCGTGAACCTTAACACCTTTTTCAAAATCAATAATATCTAAAAGTTTACCTAACTCAAGATGATCTTTAATCTTAAAATTAAACTCTGGAATCTTGCCTTTTTTTACAATTTCAACATTTTGCTCTTCTGATTCACCAACAGGTGTCCCCTCTTGAGGAATTTGAGGGGTTTTCAAAATCAAATTTTTAAATTTTTCTTCAATTTTTTTTAATTTTGGTTCAAGTATGCCTAATTTTTGTTTAATTTCTTTACCTTTTTCTATATTTTTTTTACTCGCTGTTTTTTTTCTTTTTTCTCTTAGTGCATCAACCCCTTGAATTAATTTATTTTTTTCTTGATAAACCTCAAAAAGCTCATCTAAATTTAAATCAATATTTTTATTTTTTATTGTTTGTCTGACAAGGTCAGAATTTTCTTTTATAAATTTTATATCGAGCATATTTTTAAAAATTATTTTATAAACCAATTTGATCTTCTATCGCGGCCAAGGCTTTTAGAGAAATTTCCATAAATTCATCAAGTGAAATACCTGTTTGTTCAATCTCTTTAATAATTTCCCGATCAACCTTAGCGGCAAATGACTTGTCTTTAAATTTTTTATTTAACGAACTAAGTTTAATATTACTGATTTTTTTATCTGGCCGCACTAAAGCGGAAGCATAGATAAGACCAGTGATTGTTTCTGAGGCCGCTAAAGCATGCTCTGCTAGGGTTGTTCTTTGCTGACCAGCTAAGGTGCCATTAGCACAATCATGAACTCCGTAGCTATGTGAAACAATAGTTTGAATAAAATTAGCATCACAACCAGCTTCAGCTAAAATTTCTTGTGATCGCAAACAGTGAGTTTCAACCCCTTCTTCCCAATCAATATCATGAAGTAATCCTAAAATTCCCCAAACCTCAACATCTTCACCTAATCTTTTAGACACTGCTCTCATTACTGCTTCTGATTCAAAAGAATGAAAAAGATTAACCTCTTCTTTGAGATGCTTATTTAATAATTTTAAAGCTTCTTCACGGTCTAGATTACACATAATTTTTGAGGTATTATTTTGAATATTTTTTTTCCCTGTTTTGGGCTTGAGTAAAGGAAAAAGCTGACATTCGCGAATAGGCTTATCTATTAAAAATGAAAAGACTCTCTCTGACATGCCATAGCCACAAGTTGGTGGCATACCATGTTCTAAAGCTTCAACAAATTCATGGGCAAACATTTGCGCTTCTTCATCTCCAGCGTCTCTTAGCTTGGCTTGTTCTTCAAAACGCTCTTTTTGATCAACAGGATTATTAAGCTCAGAATAACCATTGCCTAACTCTGAGCCAGCAATAATCGGCTGAAACCTTTGAACAAAATTAGGATTATGAGGCAATTTTTTTGCTAAAGGTGAAACCACTAAAGGCGCATTTATTAAAAAACCTGGACCGGTAATTCTTCTCCGACAGTATTTCCAAAGATTATCAATTGCTCGAGTAATATTAAAACCTTCTTTGTTATATTTTACTTTTAATTCTTCAAGCTTGGTTTCGATTTGTTGTTGAGTAGTTTTTGAAATATTTATCCCAGTTTGTTTTAAAATAATTTTTGCATAGTCATAAATTTCCCATTTTTTATTTAAATCTACTTTATGTTTGCCTATTTGAAATTTTGTTGTTCCAAAAACTTTTTTAGCTACATATTTATAAAGCTCTTCAACCAATCTCATTCCCTGATGATAATCAGCATAAGCCCAATAAAATTCCATTTGGGTATAATCCTGAGCATGTTCAGAATCAATTCCTTCATTTCTAAAAATTCTACCAATCTCAAAAGTCTTTTCATAACCTGCTACCATCAGCTGTTTTTGCCATAACTCACCACAAGAAATACGCAAATAAACATCCATGTCCAAGGCATTATAATGAGTTATAAAAGGTCGAGCATCAGCGCCTCCGGTGGTATTTTCTAAAATTGGAGTTTCTACTTCCATAAAATTCTTCTCCAGCATAAACTCTCTAATTGCGTTCCAAAATTTTGATTTTTTAATAAACATTTCTCTAACCTCAGGGTCCAAAAGAATGTCCAAATATCTTTTTCTAAATTTTTCTTCTTCATCTTTTAGACCATGCCACTTATCTGGTAAAGGCCTCAACGCCTTGCTAATCAAAGTATATTTTTTTACTAAGATAGAATCTTGGCCTGTTTGTGTTATAAAGGCTGTGCCTGTAACTTGTAAAAAATCAGCCACATCAATATTTTTTAAATCTTGATAATCTTCATTTTCCAACTCGTCTTTTGAAAAAACTAATTGAATCTCCCCTGTTCCATCTTTTAGGGATATAAAAGAAATTTTACCATGAGAACGCATGAGCATAATTCGACCCACAATCGTTAACTTGCTTTTTTGTTTTTTTAACTTTTTAAAATTATTTAACACTTCAATTAAAAAATGAGTCCGTTCAACCTGGGCTGGATAGGGATCTACCTCAGATTCAACTAGGGCTTGAAGTTTGTTAAAACGATCTAGGTATTCTGATTGAGTGTTTTGATTTGTCTTATTCATATATTTATTTTATTTATAATCTAATTATACTTAATTTTTTGTTTATTATCAATGCAAAACAGAGCTAATATTAGCCCTGTTAAGTCATTTATTTTAGCTTCTTGTTAGATAATCTCTTTAATCTTAAAAATAAGTGAACCTGACGGGGTTTCTACCGTAGCAGAGTCACCTGATTTTTTACCTAAAAAAGTCTTACCTAAAGGAGATTCATTTGAAATTTTACCTTTAATTGGATCAGCCTCAGAAGAACCAACAATCGTATATTCCAATTTTTTACCAATCTGATCCTCAATCTTAATTGTTGAGCCAACAGTAACTATTTGTCCACCACCATCATTTTGAATTATTTGAACATTTCTAACAAGTTCTTCTAATTCTAAAATTCGACCTTCAATAAAGCCTTGTTCTTCTTTGGCATCTTGGTATTCAGCGTTTTCAGAAAGATCACCAAGTTCTTTGGCTTCTTGTATTCTCCCCGCAATTTCTTTCCGCTTGTTATTTTTTAAATCACCTAGTTCAGCCCTTACCTTTTCTAGGCCTTCCTCGGTAATAAATGTTTGTTTTTCGGTCATAGATCTATGTTTAAAAAATAGTATAGAGATGGTTCGAATGATATATAAATTAATATAAGTTGTCAACAATAACTTATCCACACAATTTTATTTTTCTGCAAAATACCAATTTAAAATATTTTTAGCAATTGGCAAGGCGGTTGTTGAGCCTTCACCGCCCTCTTCTAAAAAAATTACTAAAACAATTTCTGAAGAATCATAAGGTGCAAAAGTGACAAACCAAGCATGACTTTTATTATCATTACCAAATTGAGCAGTTCCCGTCTTGGCAGCAGTGGTAACAGACAATGATTGGAGGCTTCGTGCTGAGCCTGATAAAACCGTCTCTCTCAAGCCTTGCCTAATTATTTTAGTAACTGAACTGCTCACTATATCTTGCTCTAAAATATTTGGTCCATAATTTTGAAATTCATTAGTTTGTGGATCTTGTAAACCACCAAGTAAATGAGGCTGATATAAACTCCCTCCATTAGCAAAATAACTATACAAGGAGGCAATCTGTAAAGGAGTAACCAATAAATCACCTTGACCAATTGCTAGATGATAAGTGTCGCCAATATACCACCGTTCGTCTTTTACTTCTTTTTTCCATTCAGGAGTGGGCAAAAAACCTTCAGCCTCTCCAGGCAAATCAATCCCTAATTTTGTAGAAAGTCTAAATTTTTTACCATATTCATTTATTTTATCAACCCCCAAGCCATCAGTATAATTATTTTTTTCTGAGCCACCACCAATTAAATAAAAATAAGTATTAACAGATTCTGCAAGCGCCTTAATAATATTTGTTGAGCCATGGCCACCTGCTTTCCAATCAGGAAAAAACCACTCGCCTATTCTAATACCGCCAGAACTTACAAATGAAGTCTGGGGTGTAACCACTCCCTCAGCTAAGGCTGCAGCCCCAATCAAAGGCTTTATTGTTGAACCCGAGGGATATTCACCGCTAATTGCTCTTTGAAAAAAAGGCTTAAGAGAATCATTTAACAAAAATTGATATTCCTCTGAAGAAAAGCCCATAATAAATTTATTATTATCATAGCTCGGATAATCAACTAAAGCTAAAACCCCACCATCATTGGGGTTGAGAGCAATAATTGAGCCAGCTATTGCGCTAGTGTTGTCAATTGCTTCAACTAATTGTTGGTAGGCATATTTTTGCAAATCAAGGTCTAGAGTTAGATAAATGTTTTTTCCTAAAATTTCATCTTCAGTAGCTAAAATTTCTTGAACCTTGCCCAGTGAGTTAACCTCAACTTGTTTTTTACCATTAACCCCCTTGAGTTCGATTTCATAATATTTTTCTAAACCATTCTTACCAATCCAATCCGTAAGTAAATAGTCATCTAAGCTAACTAATTCCAAATCATATTCGCTTAATCTACCTGTGTAACCCAAAAGATGAGCAACTGCCTCAGTTTGTGGATATTCACGTCTTGATTCTGTTAAAACAGAAAGTCCAGGAATATCACTAGAAACCGTCATTAATTTTAAAGCTTTTTTATAAGAAATATTTTCTAAAAGTATTTTTGGTTGATAGCTATGTTTATCTGCTAAAGTTAATTTTGTAAATATTTCTTGACTGTCAATTTCTAAAATTTGAGAAACTTTTTCTGCTGTTTTTTTAAGTTGTTCTAAAGAATCTTCTAAATCAGCTGGGGTCATAATTAGTGAAAATGAAGCAACATTATTAGCTAAAACTTGACCATCTTTATCTAAAATAGCACCTCTAGTTGCCGGAGTTCCAATTATTCGAATCCTATTTCCTTCAGCTAAAGCTAAATAATCATCCCCTTTTATTATTTGTAGATAAGCTAAACGCCCCAAAAGCCCTACACAGATTAAGGCAATGATTAAAAATCCCACCGTAATTGAGCTGTTTTTTAATATTTGCCACAAAGACTCCCCTCCTCCTAATTGATAATTATCAACTGTTTTAGCTCGATTAGGGTCAGCATGGATATTATCTTTAATTTTTTTCCCCGAATCCGCTAAGGGGAAAAGTTTATTTGTCATATTTATATTAAAAATTTGGATTTAAAAAATTTTATGTAAATTTTTTTGACCACAATTATTATTAATATCAAAATTGAGTGAAAAAGAGCTTGGTAGAGAAAATTAAAAAATAATCCGTTTTTCACCCCCCAATAAAAAGGCAGTAATGCTAGAAAAAAAATAATTAAAAAAATCACCTGAAAAATAAAAATTGTAAAATTGTTTTTTTGACTTATAATTTTATTATGAATTAAATAATAGACTAAAGCGGCAATAACTAAAGCAAGTGTATAGATAAAATAAGTATTAAAAGAAAAAACATCTAAAAAAATTCCGGCCAAAATCAACCAAATCAAACCCTGATAGCTTTTGTTAATATAAATAGCTAAAAAAGCAAAAAGAAAAATTAAATTTATTTTTCCATAAATAGGAAGATAAGGTAAAACTGCGAATTGAATAATCACCCCAAAAATCAAAAGAATAAGTAAACTGATTTGTTTAGTGTAACGCATATTAATTCAACTAATCTATTTTTGAGACAACTACCGAGACGAGATTAAAATAACTAAAATTAACCAAAGTAGCAACCTTAGCTTGTTTAAATAAATCACTAGTATTTTCCTGAAGGGATTCTATTCTACCAAGATAAAGACCTCTAGGCACCATATCCTCTAAGCCTGAAGTGACAATATACTGACCAACATCGATCTGATCTATTTGTGGAATATAGTCTAGCATTACGCCTACACCATGATCACCCTGAGCAAGACAAGGTGAATCTGTTTTATTCTGAATTTGACAAGCAACTTGAATCCCAGGATCAGTTAAAAGTGTTACTTCTGAAGTACTATAATTAGCCTGACTGATTTTACCAACCATTATCCCCTCTTGGATAATAACTGCTTGCCCAATTACAACTCTGTCATAAGTTCCACGATTAATAACTATTTTTTTATCAATATTTGAGACTGGACGAGCTACGACCCTGGCGGGGATCGTGGTTAAATTATTTTCTTTAATAAAGGCTAGTTGTGATTCAAGGATTTCTAAATCATCTATCTCTAGTTTAAGCTGAGAATTTTCAAGCAACAAATCTTCTAGCTGTAATTTAAGACTCTTATTTTCTTCTTTTAACGATTGGTAATCCTCAGCTGAATCATTGGTATTAAAAAAATTACTTGAGATCCTAGAAACGCCCATCAAAGGATATTCAAAAATTGTCCCTACAATTACAGAGACAGGACGTAAAGCATGAATAATATTTAAAATTATAAATAAAAAAACAATAATAACTAGCGTTAAAATCAAACGATTTTTTGAATTAAGTTTTCTCATAGCTTAAATACGTTCGTGAGTGGAAACGGCAAAAATATCTTTAAGAGATTCAATGTCCTCTAAAATTAATCCGCAACCCCTAACTACGCAAGTCAAAGGGTCGTCAACAATTGTTGTTGGAATACCAGTATCTTGATAAATTCTTTTATCAAAATCTTTTAACAAAGCCCCACCTCCTGATAAAACAATGCCTTTCTCAAAAATATCTGAAACTAATTCTGGTGGAGTTTCCTCAATAGTCGATTTAATATTTTCAACAATGTTATAAATAGATTTAGCCAAAGCATGATACACTTCTTGACTAGAAACTTCTAATTCTTTGGGAAGACCAGCTAATAAATCTCTACCTTTTATTTTAGTAGTAACTGTTTCAGAACTTTCCAAAGCAGTCCCAATTGATATTTTTAATTCTTCAGCTGTTTTTTCTCCAATTAATAATTTTTTATTTTCTTTCATATAACTAATAATATTGCGGTTAAATTCATCACCAGCCGCTTTAATTGAGCGCCAAGTGACAACTCCACCCAAAGAGATTACGGCTATTTCAGTTGTCCCACCACCAATATCAATTATCATATTTCCGGTTGGATCAGAAATCGGAAGTCTAGCACCAATTGCTGCCGCCATAGGCTCTTCAATTAAAAAAACTTGTCTGGCTCCAGCATTAAGTGCAGCATCTTCAACAGCCTTTCTTTCTACCTCAGTCACCCCCAAAGGAATTGAGATAACAATTCGAGGTCTAGGCATAACAGTAAAAGTCTCTCGATGAACTTTTTCAATAAAGTGTTTCATCATTTTTTCAGCAGCTTCAAAATCCGAAACAATCCCATCTGTTAGAGGACGAATGGCAATGATATGAGGTGGTGTCTTACCAATCATAACCTTAGCCTCTCGACCAATCGCGACAATCTGATCAGTTTTTTCATTAATGGAAACGACTGAAGGTTCGTTAATAACGATCCCTTTGTCTTTGACATAAACCAAAGTATTGGCAGTGCCTAGATCTACCCCCAAATCTTTTGAAAATTTTCCAAATATATTTTTGAACATGTTTAACTTATTTCTTTTAATAATAACTTTAGGGTTATTATTTTTACTTCTGTTTCTTCTCTTTTTTTAACTTCTATTTTACTACCTAATTTATCTGAAATTACCAAACGATAAGGTATTCCGATTAGATCTGCTTCAGCAAATTTAACTCCTGCGCTAATTTCTCTGTCGTCAAATAGTACATCAAAACCTGCTTTTTGTAAAGAGTAATAAATTTGTTCAGAATCAGTTAAATCCTTCTTTAAATTCAATAAATGCAGCTTAAATGGCGCAATTTCTTGAGGCCAAATTATACCTTTTTCATCATGATGAACCTCAACCACCGTTCCCATGAGACGGGTAGGACTCATACCATAAGAACCCATGTAAACATTTTTTTCTTTACCATTTTCGTCTGTGTATTTAAGATTAGCAGCTTGCGAATATTTTTCTCCTAAAGAATAAATATCACCAACCTCAATAGCTTTTTTTTCAATGAGTTTTTGAGGATTAACTCCAGTTATTTTTACAAGTTCATCATTATAGTCCTGCTTGTTAATGGCAATATTTTTTTCTTTATCAACTAAAATAATATCTTCTCCAGCTTCTGAAACAGTTTGAAACTCATAAGAATATTTTGAGAAAGGCTGACCAGATGACAAAGTTAGATAAGTTTCCGCAGCTAGCCCTAAGCGAGAAAAAACTTTCATATAAACACCTTTCATTTTTTCATAAAACTGATCATGTTCTGCTTTATTTCTAGAAAAAGAATAAAGATCTTTCATAGAAAATTCCCTACCTCTCATTATTCCTGCTTTAGCCCTGATTTCATTCCTAAATTTTGTTTGAATTTGATAAACTGAAAATGGTAAATCCTTATATGAAGAAACATATTTAGCAGCAATATTAGCGATTGGTTCTTCGTGAGTAAAGCCCAGGCCAAGCTCAGTGCCATTTTTAAGCTTAGTCTTAAACCAATTATCAACAACTTTATCACTCCATCTTCCTGAGTCTTCCCAAATTTTACTTTCTTGTAAAGCAGTCATTTGAACTTCTTGGCTCCCAACAGCATTCATTTCCTCACGGATTAACTGGTTAATTTTATTTAAAACTTTAAGCCCCAATGGTAAATAAGTATAAACCCCAGCTATTTCTTTGTGCACGTAACCAGCTCGAGTAAGCAGCTGGGCATTTATACTTATCTCGTCTTTGACTTTTTCTTTTAAAGTCTTAGTAAATAATTGAGATTGTTTCATATTTTTAAAAAATATTATTAATAAAACCGGAAATTGAATCAGAAAAACTAAAAACATCTCTAACAGAAACCACTAAAAGTAACATAACCAGGATAGCAAAACCAACGGTATGAATAATCCCCTCAACTTTATAGGAAACTTTTTTACCACCTCTGAATTTTTCGATAAATAAAAACAAAACTCTACCACCATCTAAGGCGGGAAAAGGGAGAAAATTAAAAATAGCTAAATTAATAGAAATGAGCGCTGCAAATTGCATCAAATAAACAAAACCCATTTCTGTAAAACTTTTAGTCAAAACAGCGATACCGATTGGACCAGCTACACTTTCAGCCACACCACTTTGACCAACAATTAAACCTTTGATTAAAAGAGCAAAGGCAACAATAATTTTACCTGTTAAAATAACAGTGCTTTTTAGACCTAGCCATAAACTAGTATACCAAGGATAAGCCACTCGACCAGTATTAACCAAACCAGCCCCCATAATCCCCTTGCCCGTTTCTTCTTGAGACATAAGAGTTAGCTTAGTTATATTTTCTTGGCCTAATCTGGAGTAGGTTAGTTCAACTTCTTGCCCAGCTTTATCTTCTTCATAAGCAACTAAAGCTTCGTGATTAACAAATTCATTCTCATCCATTTTCAAGACTACATCCCCCACTTCTAAACCAGCTATTTCAGCAGCAGAACCTTCTTGAATTTGAACAATCTGAACCTGCGGATCAATAACCCGAGATTGATCAAAGCCATCATCAACCACTGTTGGTAAACCAGCCATAAAACCAATTGCTAAAAAAATAGCAGCTATGACTAGGTTAGCAAAAACACCTGCTGAAAGCACAATAAATCTTTTCCAAATTTTTTGTTTTTCAAAGCTATCATCTTCAGCATACCTCGCTTCTTCTTTTTCTTCTCCCGCTGAACCCTTAATCTTCACAAAACCGCCAAAAGGAATCCAATTTAATGAATAAATAGTTGCTTTATCATCTCCAGACTCTTTGTTGCCTCTAATAATTTTCCAACGACCTAATTTTTTTTGAATACCAAAAATCCTAGGTGGAAAACCTAACCCAAATTCATCTACTCCAATCTTAAGTTTTTTAGCAGAAATAAAATGTCCTAATTCGTGAGCAAAAATAATCACTCCCAATATTAAAATTCCGATAATTAAAGGAAATATCATAATTTTAAACAGTCATTATTTCAATTTCTTTTTTCTCACCTATTTCCTTTACCTGATTATTGAGTTCAACTATTTTTTTTTGCAATTCTTCACTAGCTGCAAAATACTCATCTTCTGAAATATCACCATTTTTTTCTTGTTCTTTTAATCCTTTTAAATATTCTTCTCTAATTTTTCTAAGAGAAACTTTTGAATTTTCAAGTTTTTCGTGTAAAACTTTAACAATCTCTTTTCTTTTTTCTTCAGTCAAAGGGGGAAAATTAAGACGAATCATCCCACTTTCAACAATTGGATTAATTCCCAAATCACTTTCAGAAATAGCTTTCTCAATTTCTTTAGTAACCCCATTGTCCCATGGCTGAATATTAAGCGTTTGAGAACCTTGACTAGAGATTGATGCTAACTGAGACAAGGGTGTCTTAGTCCCATAAGCATTTACTAAAATATCCTCTACTAAAGAAGGCATAGCTCTATTTGTTTTAAGATGTTTTAAATCTTCTTGAAGATGCTCTAGGGTTTTTGTAAAACGAGAAAAAAAATCGTGCGGAATTGTCATACCAAAAAATTAATTATTATTTTTATAAATTGACCGATTAAAATGAAAAAATACCTTTTTTTTCTTGAACCAAATATGTCCCAGCATAAATAACATTGTTTTCCTGAGGATGAATCTTTAAGTCAAGAATCAAACGTGCAGAAGGAAAATCCTCAATAGTTTTCCAACTTTTACCACCATCAGTTGTTTTATGAATAAGATTATTAACATTAAAATACATAGTACTAGGATCACTCGGATCTATCTCGATATTTCTAAGTTGAGCAGTTTTTGGGGGTACCAAAGTCTTAATTTCATTCCAGGTTTTACCCAAGTCAGTGCTTTTTAGCAATCCATAAGCAGTTGCGAGATAAAGCGTGTTTCTATTGTGAGGAGAAATTAACAATTCTTTGATTTTCTTTGATTCTGGAAATGACTTTAGAGTTTCACTCATATCAGTCCAAGTTTTACCACTATCAGTAGTCATATGAAAACCTTTTTCTGGTAAAACAACCAACATTACCCTTGAATCATGAGGACTAATTTCAAATTCTGATATTTCACCCCCCTTTGGTGAACGATATATAACAGTCCAGTTATTACCAGTGTCATAGCTTTCTAAAATTTCACCTGTATTGGTTGTGGCAAAAATATTTTTTGGACTATACCAATCTATTCCAACTTGAGTCATTGTTGCTCCAGTAGTGCTTGTAAAAACAATGTCCCAATTTTCACCCTTATCTATTGAGCGAATAACATTAGTTCCATTAACTGTATAAATATAATTATTATCTTTGGGGTTAATAGCTATGCTTTGAAATTTACCTTGATTCAAGGACGTTGCTGACCAAACATTACCGCCATCAGTAGTTTTGTAGATACCACTTGACTCTGTCCCCAACCAAATAGTTTCATTTTCTTGGGGATCAAAAACAATAGTTCGAACACTAACTGCTGAAATATTAATGGTTTTCCTTTTTTCTTCCCGAACAAAAGTAATTTGTTGCCAATCTTCAGCCTCACTGGTTGACACAAAAACCCCTCCATCTGCCTGACCACCAGTACAAGAAGCTCCAGTCAAACTTAAAACCACTAAAAAAGTAGCTAAACCTATTAAGCTAAAAATTTTTTTGTTTTTCATGCTAAATATTGATGATTAAATTTTCTAAAATTAATTTTTGATTAACATTACCCTTGAGGATAGCCCTAGCTGCTTGAACTTGTTTTAAAGCACGAACTAATCTTTTTAAACTTAGATTAGCTAGAGAATTTTTTATTTCTACTTGGAAAGAGATATTAACTACTAAATTATCGAGAGACAGCTTGCTAACAAGTAAATCACGTATAATAGAAAGCCATTCATCAAGGATTGCTAAATCAAAATTTTTATCTTTAAAATTATTTTCAATATATTGAAGTCTCTCAGGAATCTTGGTAGTTTTAAAAATTTTTAAAAAATTTTTCTTTGTATCAAAATTACTTTTTTTTGAAAGTTCAGTAATTTTACCAATAATGGAACCTGGTCGGCCCTGGGATAATAACGCTAACTCTCGAGCCAAATCCTTTTCAACTTTTTGAGCAAGCAAATAATCATAAATTTCTTCAAAAGAAACAGGTGAAAAATTGATCAATTGACATCTAGATAAGATCGTTGGTAAAACATTTTCTTTGTGGGAAGTGGTCAAGATAATAACAGTTTTAGCTGAAGGTTCTTCGAGATTTTTTAACAAAGCATTAGCAGCCTCAGTTGTTAAAGTATCAATATTTTCTATTAAGGCTGTTTTGTAGCCACTTAAAAAAGCTTTTGCTGAAAGTTTGTTTTGTAACTCTCGAACCTGTTCAATGGGAATCTGTTTTTTACCTGCTGGTAAAATAGTGTCAAAATGATCTGGATGAATTTTTTTTGCTAATTGCTGGCAATGGATACATTCATTACAAGGATAGGTTAAACAAGCATTTTTATCTTGATCATAAGCATAACAATGCAAAGTCTTGATAAAATTTTCAGCAACTGTTCTCTTACCAACGGATTTAGGACCAATAAAAAGATAGACTGGATAAATTATACCATTTTTTAGTGATTTTTGCAGATATTCTTGAATTTTTTGATGACCTAAAATAGGCCAATTAATCTCAGTCGTCATAAATATAGAATAACACATCTATTTAAATTGATAAAGATTTTATTTAGCTAATTTTAGCTATTTTTATTCATTTGACAAATAAAGACTAATTTTGCTAAGATAGGAACAGAAACAAGGTGCTCCTGAACCTAACTCCTCAATAGAGAACAAACAACCCACCTTGTTTCAGGGAAATGCGGCACTTACAACCCCGTCTAACACATGACACGCCCTTTCCCTTTCAACGCACTTTAGCCGGTAACAAATTGTTGCCGGCATTTTATTTATTATAAAATTTTATCAAAAGCTCAAATAATTTTTGAGCTGAATCCTGCCAACTGTATTTAGTAATATTTTCTAAACCAGCTTTGATAAGCTGATTTTTTAATTCATTGTTTTCTAGAATTTTTTGAAAAGTTTGCGACATGTCCTCTGGATTATACGGATCAAAGGTTAAACCACCCTGCCCTACTACTTCTGGTAAACTAGCCGAATTAGAAGCGGCGACAGGAATATGAACAGCCTGAGCTTCGAGAACTGGTACTCCAAAACCTTCATACAATGAAGGTAAAGTAAACAAGCTGGACCCTTTGAGCAAGGCTACGTGGTCTGCTTCATCTACATACCCAGCTTCTACTACGTCATTTTTAAGTTTGTAATCTTTAATTGCTCTAAATATCTCAAGAGCCTGATTGCCCCGACTACCAGCTAAGACTAACTGGCAATCAATATTAAATTTATTTTTTAAAATATTAAAAGCTTTAACCAAATTTAAAACATTTTTTTTGGCTTCAAGTCGGCCGATATAAAAAATATAGGGCTTAGTAATATTAAATTTATTTTTAACTCTTAGTAATTCATCTGATGAGATGTTAGCTAAAAATTTTTCAGCCATGAAGCCATTTTTTATTAAACCAATTTTTTCTGGATTTAAACTATAAAAATCTGCAATATCCTTCCGAGCATGCTCGGAAACTGTAATTATTTTTTGAGCATGTTTAACCGCAAAATTAGCTGCATAACGATCATAATCTAAATGAGTATTACTATATTTTCCGAGAGAAAAAACCCGTGCTCCAATTTTTAATACACTTTGAATGAATATATTTTTAGGACCGATTGACTGGGTATCATAGACCTCGGGAACCCTTTCAAAGCCAATGTCGTGGATGGTTGAAATAGTATTCTGCGGATGAATAAAAGGCATTACATGGGCTGGAATATATAGAATGTCTGGCCGATGCCATATCATCTCCCACGAAAGTCTAAGCTGAGTCCACAGAAATTTAGGTGACCACTTTAAAACTTTAAACTTAAAATTTTCAGGAGCATTTTCGATTAATTCTGGATCAAAATCTTCTTCTGAATATAAAATAAAACGAACATTTTTTGCTCGTTCATTGTCTCTAATTATTTTTTTTAATTCTTGGAGAAGACAAAAAGTATACCACTCTGTCCCGGTTTTTTTCTTTAAATTCGCTCTAGAAGCATCAATCCCAATAACTTTCATCCTCCTTTGTTTTTAATTATTTTGAAGCTAAAATACTTCGCTTATAGGATTCTAAATTTTCTAAAGCAATTCCAACCCCCTTAGCCACAGCTAATAACGAATCTTCAGCTACATAAGCTGGTACTCCAGTCTCTCTAGCAAAAAGCTTATCAATATTTCTTAGTAAACCTGAGCCCCCTGAAACCACCATACCTTTATCAATAATATCAGCTGATAATTCTGGTGGGGTTTCATTGAATACGCTCTTTATCGCCCCAATAATCTCGGCTAATTCATCCTGAATAGCTTCGGTCACATCATCTGAAGTAACCGCAATTGTTCTAGGTAATCCCGAAATAGACTCTCGACCTCGAATATCCATTTTTTTAATTTCCTTAAGAGGCAAAGCTGAGCCAATCTTAATTTTCATTTCTTCGGCTGTTCGCTCGCCAATGTTTAAGCCATATTTTCTTTTGATATATTCTTGAATTGCATAATCAAATTTATTACCACCAACCCGAACAGAAGTAGCATGAACAATCCCCCCTAAAGAAATTACCGCTATCTCAGAAGTACCACCACCCATATCAATTATCATATGTCCACTTGCTGAACCAATTGGAATTCCAGCGCCAATCGCAGCAGCCAAAGGCTCCTTGATAATAAAAGCTGATTTTGCGCCAGCCTGAACTGTTGCATCAATAACCGCTCTTCTCTCAGTTGAAGTAATCCCTGCTGGAACTGCTACCATCACCTCTGGTCTAAGAAATTTTACTCCGCCCAAGGCCTTATTAATAAAATAACGCATCATCGCTTCTGTGGTTCGATAATCAGCAATCACGCCATCTTTAAGAGGTCGTGAAGCTATAATAGTATCAGGAGTTCGACCAAGCATTTCCTTAGCCTCGTCTCCTACGGCTAATACCTTTTTGTCCACAGTCGAAATAGCCACCACCGAAGGTTCGTTAGTGACTATACCTTTTTTAGGGATGTAGACTAAGGTATTTGCTGTCCCCAAATCGATTCCGACTTTTTTAACAAACATACTCATAAATATCGTTATTCTACATTGAATTCAATCATTAAATCTTGGTCAAGAATTCCAGTCCAAGTTAGTTTATTATTATTGTCTAATAACTGATAATTGTCAAGGGTGGTAACTGAATTAATTTTTTGCTGTGGTGAAAGATCAAGATTGATCCCATGAGCAGCTGTTCCGCCTTGTTTTTGGAAATACAAGCTATAATCAGTAAATATTCTCTCAGGTAATTTATAACGATAATGAATACTGCCAGTCGCATTTGGCTCAATAGAAATAAAACCTCCAAAAACAGTTTTACCCAATTCATTTGTAATTTCCACCTCACCTTCACCACCACCATGCAAATTATCATTTTCCATTATTCCAGTATAGCTTAACAATTCAGAACCCGCAGGTACAAAAACTCGAGTATAAGTCCTAAGACGAGTACTTTTCCAATTAAAAGTTCCTTCATTTTTATAATCAATCACCAAATCTGCAATATAATCCCCATTCTCTTCAGTAATAGTATAAGTATAATCTCTAATCACCCCAGGATCTGTTTTAAGACTAGCCAAATTACAATCTACAATAAATAAATAATCGCTCTCAGTTTGTTGGATACGTCCTGCCCAATTTTCATCTTCAGCTACTTGCTGCAAATAGTCATCTTCAAAATACATAAAAATTTGCTTGGATGCTATGTCTCTAACAAAAACTGCCCATAAATTTTGCCATTCTTCTCTTGGTAAAGCAAACAATTCATCCATTAACTTTTCACCAATCCGACCAATAATAGCCTTGCGTTCTTCATCTGAAATACCTTTTTGCCAAAAAGCTTGCTCAACTTCATACTGGATAATTTCTACAAAATTTTCTGGAGTAAATTCAATCCCATCAACAGTTACCGAACCAACTAACTCAATTAAAGATTTAATAAAATCTGGAGTCACAGCAATTACTCCATCAATTTTTTCTTCAGGCCCACCCTCTTGTTCGTAAAACCAAAGAGTTTTTTGAGCTGCTTCTTGAAAATCAGCAGACCAATTAGAATCTCTCATTAACCACTGAGAAGAAGCCATGTATTTAGTATATTGCCAAGGCGGAGTTTCATGAAGATAATCATCTGCTGGATTATCCAAATTATAAATATTATCAGTCATAAATTCTTTAATCTCACCATTTTGAACCTTAACTATCCCATAAGTTCCAATAAAACCACCAGTTGGTCTTAATTCAGCGTTATTTTGCATTAAAAATAAATATATCTTCTCATTTGGATAACCAGCTGCACTTGGTAAAATTTGAATAACTGGAACTGCTCGATCTATTAGCTCTTGGATATCAGGAAAATAAGTTTGGATTGGTTCAATCGCCTCTTTTAAAGGCCCCATTAGACCGCTAGCTGGGATTTGTTTAAAAGCAATCGCTGCTAAATCAACCTCTGCCTTAACCCCCTGTAAATCTGGTGGCGCTTGGTAAAGTTTTTCTAAAATACTCTTTTTTTGTGCTTCAGTAATCTCCGCAAAACTAACCTGACCATCTTCTTCTAAAATTGCAAACATTTCATCACCAAGCTCAGTTAATTTACCAAGAGCTGAAGAAAGCTGAGTACCAATCACAATCAAATTATCAACTGCGACAAACTGTCGATGAAGGTAAGGAAAAATTTTAAATTCCCAAAGCTTACTAGAATATTTTTCAGCTAAAGTAAAATTCTTATTAGCCGACTCCAGACTGGCAGTTGCGCCAACAAAATCTTGGCTAGTTACTTGCTCTTGAGCTAATAAAAAATCATCTTTAGCAGCTAAAGCTGATTGATATAAATTTTTTGCTGCTGAATAATTAAATAAACCAAGAATAATTAGCAATAAAATAATTACTCCTATTATTACACTAATCCATTTAAAAATTTGTTTTTTTGAACTAGATTTTTTGACGGACTTAATCGCCTTTGGTTGAGCATGATTTGGCGTAGAAATCTTTGCTTTTCCCGGAGAAATAAAATTTGTAGACATGAAAATTAAATTATTTTTATTTTTATTAATTATTTTTACTAATTCTTAGGGCGGAATTTTTTATCCCCCATTTTCTAATATATTTTAGCCAGTCCTTAATATGAATCCGCGTTACATAGCCAAAAACATCTTTTAATCTAAGACTTTTAGCTGATTCTCTTTTGTGATAATGGATAATCTCAACCTCAGGAAAAGATTGCACTTTATAGCCACTTTCCCAGGCTTGTTTACAAAGATCAGTGTCAGAAAAATAAAGAAAAAATCTCTCATCTAAATAATTAATTTTTTCTAAAAAATCTCTTCTGATCAAAACCTGAGCTCCCATAATCCAATCAACATCCATAACTTGACTATGGTCTATGTCATTCATGGAAAATCTTTTTAAATCTTTTTTACCCCAGGGTGTCTTACCTAAGACAGTTCGTCGATACATTATTGTCAAAGGATTATAAAACCTAAGAATATTGTCTTGCATGGTTCGATTGGCATTCATCAAATGCGGGCCTAAAACTGCTACTTCAGAATGTTGATCTAAATAAGTTAACATTTTTTTTATATCAGCTGAACGCAAATAAACAATGTCAGTATTTGACATTAAAACGTATTTTCCCCTAGCCTCCCTCATCCCCAAATTATTACCAACCGAATGACCAGTGTTTTTCTTGGCATCAATTAATTTAAGATTAAGCTTTTCATATTTAGGATTATTTAAAAATTCTCCTTGAATCATTTCCAGACTGCCATCTTTTGAGCCATTATCAATCACAATTACTTCAAAAGAAAAATCCCAATCCTGTACAAGAATGCCTTCTAAATACTGCCTCAGAAAGCATTTCGACTTATATACTAGTAAAATTATTGATAAATCCATAACTTTGTTATACCAAAATTAGCCAAAAAGTCAACGAAAAATACCTGTAAAAAACTTTTTTCGTTCAGCTTTGGAAGCTTTTATTTTAGGAATAAAATCTTTTCTCTTATTCAACATTTTACCTCTCAGTTTAAGATAACTTTTTAAAGATTTAAAAAAGACTGCTGGCTGAAAAATAAAATAAAAAATAAATTTAATTATTCGACTTGGTAAAATATAAATTAAATTTGTAAAAATATTACTTTTGTTTTCATTTTTTAAATTTAAAAATAAATGATTTCTAAAAGAAAGGTAGTTTAAAAAATTATCTCTTTTAAGCTGGGATAAAAATTTGTTCTTTTTTTCTTGACTCAAGGTGCGCGCATGCCAAGCTAAAGCCTGAGGAACATAATAAGCTCGATAACCTGCTAATTGTAAACGCCAAGCTAAATCTATGTCTTCTTTGTAAGCAAAAAAATCTTCATCAAAATATTCACCCTGATAAGCAACCTTTTCTAGAGCCCCCTTGCGATACAAAACCAAAGCTCCTGACAAACCAAAAACTTTTTCAAATTTGTCATATTCACCCTTATCAAGTTGATTCTGCCCTCGATCATAAAAATTTCTAGCCTTAGTTACGCCTATTCCACAAGTATCAATATATTTAAGTTTTTCATAACCACTAGCCTCTTCATTGTTTAGACGAAACTTCATTAATTTACCACCTAAAGCAGCTAATTGTGGTTTATTACCGGCTTCTGCTACTAAATTTTCCAAAAATCTCTGAGACAAAACAATGTCTTGATTGCAAACCAAGACATATTCAGTTCTACTAAGTTTAATACCCTGGTTATAAGCTTTGGAAAAACCCAGATTTCTTCGATTTTCAACCACAGTTATTCCTTCAAATTCACTTCTGATTATTTTTACTGTTTGATCGGAAGAAGAATTATCAACTACAATCACTCGCTGGGGTTGATATGTCTGAGTGATAATCGAATTTAAAAGTAAGCGCACATAAGGCTCTGCGTTCCAAGTTACAATAACAATTGAAACTGAAATATTATTTTTTAACATATTTTTGTTGTTGATAAAGATAAAAAATAATCATTGCTAAAAATATTATACCAAAGCCTAGCGGGTGATCAAGGTATGGTGTTGTCGCATGAATAATTATCAATAATAAAATAATAAAAATAAATGACCAACAAACTATTTTTTCAAAAACTTCTGGCACATTTTCTTGGGCCTCGATTCCTTTTTGGATAAGTTTTAATAAAAACAACAAATAAACAAAAAGTCCAAAAATTCCTAACTTAAGCCATAGTCCCAAATAACCCCACTCAAATGAAAAAGTAGTATAAGTTGCCTCCCCATTATTCATGTCTAAATAGCGTAAATCTTGAGTTTCATAAGTTACTGTCTTTCCAAAACCTGCCCCAAAAATAGGCTGCTCAAGATTAGCCTGCCAAAGCGCTGGTAAAAGCTCAAAACGACTTTGTAGAGCTGATTCTGAACCAAGACTAGCTGTCCGCTCAGTAATTAAAACATCACCAACTGAAATACCACCCCCAGTACCAGTTGGGATATTCATAATCCCCAACTCCAAAGCTAAGCCGCTAATAAAAATAACCACTAATAATAAACAAAAAATAAAAACTCTGACTAATTTTTCTTTGGCTGCTAACCAACTAGCAATAAAGTAAAGTAAAAAGGTAAAAACTAAGGCTAACCAAAAACTACGTGAATAAGAAATTAAAACAACGCTACTCAAACAAATTGCTAAAATTGATAAACCAATTTTTTGTTTTTTACTTAAAAGTCTAGCCCCAAACATCAATAAAGAAAAAACCAAAATCAACGCAACTAATTCATAAATATGACTTTGGAAAAATATTCTAGCTAAGCCATTTTCAAGCATAGTAATCTCCCCAACTCCAGTTTCTCTAATCCAACGATAAATAACTGTCACCCAAGTTTGAGAATAATGAGAAAAAACAAATAACAACAAAAAAGTTTTAAGAACAACAGCAACAATCGCAGCCATAAAAACCCTTAATAAACCCAAAAGATCTCGCCGAGTTTTTATAAACTGAAAAATAGGTAAAACTAAACCAATAAACAAATAACCATTTAAATCGTAAAATATATTACTAAGTTCATTCCCACGGATAAGGGCAATTGCAGTACCTAAAAAGATAAAAAATAAAAGCGCTGACAAATATTTCCAAAGTGAATTTTGTAATAAAAGGATCTTTCTGTCTTTAATCAAATAAATCAACCAAATTAGAAAAATAACTAAAAACAAACCCAGACGAAAAGAAATCGTAAAGCTATCAGCTGTTTGCCAAGAAAATAAATAACCCTTTGAACCAATTATTAATTCCGCTAAAATAATCTGGATTCCTAAAGCTGGTTTAAACAAACTTAACAAAAATATCAAAACTAATAAGCCAACAAAAAATATTTGACCCCAAAAACTATCTAAATATCCGAGAAAAGACAAAAACTCAATAATAATAATAATTCCTAACCAGAGCCAAAAATATTTATTAAAAATTTCTGTAATTTGCTTCATGCTAATTTTTTCTTAGCTTTTATTTTAAAATTATTTTTTTCAAGAATTTGTACCAACCAACTCAAAAATAAACTCATAGGCATTAAGGGTAGTAAAAATAAATATGATAAAGTTGGCTGAAATTTCCTAAAATAACGACGCATACTTTTATTCATCCTTTTTTGACTTGATAGACTTAAAACTTGTTTAAAAGATTGGCCTTGAAGATGAAGAATAGCAATTTCTGGCCAATAAATAGTTTTTAAACCTTTTTTCAAACATTGCTGGCAATAATCAACTTCTTCAAACCAAATCCAATATTTTTCATCCATCTCCCCTACCTTATCCAAAGCTGATCGACTAATCATAAAAAACGCCCCCATAACTTGGTCAACCACTTGCTCTTTTTTATAATCAAAATCAAGTGCATAATATTTTTTAATTGGCTCAAGCCTTGGAAAAATATTGTGAACCTTTAATAGCACTAATGCTGAGGCTACAAAACTTGGAAAACTTCTCACTGATGACTGCAAAGTCTTGTCGGCATTCAAAAGCTGACAACCTAAAACACCCACTTCAGAATAATTATCAAGATACTCAACACATTTTTTAAGATCTCCTGATCTCAAAATTTCAGTATCAGGATTAAGTAATAAAATATGTCGACCTCTTGTTTGTCTAATTCCTTGATTATTAGCTCTTGCAAAACCAGCATTAAAATTATTAGCAATTATGTGAAGATTGGGATATTGTTCAGGATGATTAATAAATTTAGTCTCGAGCATTAGCAAGCTTTCATCAGCTGATTGATTATCAATAACAAAAATTTCAAATTTTAAATCTAAGTTAAATTTATAAACTGATTGCAGACACCTTTCTAACAGATCCCTAGTATTCCAAGAAACAATAACAATCGATAGCTCATATTTATATTTCATAAATAAATAATAGCTTAATTTTAACAATTAAGCAACTCTATTTTTTCTCTTTTTTTAGCTAATTTTAGCAAAATTTACTCCTTGACAACTGCTAAAAACTTGGCTAACTTTTTTTGCCAATCATACTCTTTAACAGCTTGCTGAAAAATATCTGGCTTAATATTTTCCAAATCACCTAATGACTTTTCAAGCAAATGATTTATTTCTTCATAAGAGTCAGCACTTTTAATCAAATCTTTAAACTCTTCAATCCCAGCCACGGGCGTAGCAACTATCTGTTTACCAGCTGCCAGATATTCATAAATTTTAAGAGGATTCATTGATCGAGTAAAACCATCAATTTTATGAGGAATCAAGGCTATGTCAAAATTAGCCACATAATTTGGTAATTCTTGATATTTTTTTTGTCCTAAAAAATGAATATTCTGATAATTTGCAATTTTAGAAAAATCCTGATTTGGCCATTTCCAACCCACTAAAACAAAATTAATCTCCGGATTATTATTAGCTAAATAACTCAACAAATCCTGATCAAACCTATCTTGCAAAATTCCATGATAACCAACAATGGGTTTTTTTATTTTTTGCATATCTCGAGGCAAATCACCACTTACCTGGGACCAATGCTCAAAATCTACTCCATTTGGCAACCAGCTAACATTATTTGCTTTACCAAATAAATCTTGTAAATCATCAGCTACTGTAAAAATATGATCAGCTAAATAACGAATGCGCTCATAACCTTTTTTAAGTTTAAGCTGATACTTTTCTTTTTTAAAATTTGGATGAGTAAGCCAGTTGTCAACAGTTTCAAAAATAGAAAAATTACTTTTTAATTTTTTCTTGTTCAAAACCCCTGGAAACAAAGGATGATAAGAAACAACTAATAAATCCTCAGTCATATTGAGTTTATTTAAAGTTTTTCTCAAATCCCTATATAAACCTAATTTACTGGGCCAACTTTTAATAGTTGAGTGAACAAAATATTTATTGGTAATTTGATTAGTCTTGGAATTGTGCGTTTTAAAAAGTGTATTCTCGTCTTTTTTGTACAATTTAGCTTTTAAATACTCTTTAACTACCAATCTAAAATTAAAAGGTAAAAAATCAACTTGCAAAACCTTATTGATCTGTTGATCTTTGAGCATTTGCTGTAACATAAAATAATTTCGATTAACTACTCCGCCGTTTTTCCAAGACGGCTGCCACTCAAAATAAGCACTCATGGAAAACATCACTACATTGTATTTTTTCTTTTCTGGCATTGATTTACTCTAAAATATCAATTATTTTTTTAGCTTGAACTGGCCACTGAAATTCACTCAAAGCTCTCTCTCGGCCTTGTCTACCAAGCTTAGCAGCTAGTTCTGGATTAGTTAATATTTTCACAATAGCTGCTGAAATCTCTTCTTTGCTCTCCGGATTAACTAACAGGCCTGAATAATTATCCTTAACAGCTGAAGACACGCCACCAGAATCACCACCAATCACTGGCTTACCGTACAAATTAGCTTCCAAAAAAACAATTCCAAAACCCTCAACATCACCATTAGCTAATTCGCGAGAAGCCATGGTAAAAACATCAGCTAAATTGTAAAGATAAGGTAATTCATCTTCGTCAACATAGCCAATAAATTTAATATGCTCATCAAGCCTTAATTCATGAGCTAATTGACGTAATTTTTCTTCGTACTCCCCTGTTCCCCCGATCAAATACAACACATCTGGAACTTGCTCAATAACTTTTTTTAAAGAATACAAAACCATATCCACGCCCTTTCTCTTGACCAGGCGCCCAGTGGTCAACAAAATCTTTTTATTCTCAGGATTATATTTATTCTTAAAATTTTGGATATTTTGTAAATCAAGATCTAAATTTTCTATCGAAGCACACGGATAAGAAACAACAACTTTTCCAGGAATTGCTCCATAATTAACCAACAAGTCTTTTGTATAGTCACTATTAGCTATCAAAGCTTGAGCTTTTTTTATAATTCGTTTAACCAATCTGACCTTACGCGGACAATTTTTAATTATTTTTAAATCCATTGAATAAGTCATTACCACAAAAGGCAGTCTGCTTAACATGGCTAAAGTGCCGAGTGGTAAAATTTGTCCGACAAAAATTTGTTCAATTTTCTCAAATTTAACAATCTTTTTAATCTTAAAATACAAAAAAAGCCATTTTGGCCAAATCGGCAAATGACTAAAAAAATCCGTGCGAATAATCTTATATTTTTCCTGCTTATCAAAATTTAAATCATCTTCAGTCTGTTTATTAGCCAGCACAACTATCTTGTCAACTGAAAACTGTCTAACAATATTAACCAAGTGATTAGCTACTCCGCCAATAAAAGGTGGATATTCTAAGGTAATAAGAAGTGTTTTTTTCATGGAAATCTATTAAGATTTCTTAAAAGCAGCCTGATAAAACCTTTTTATTTCTGAAACAGTGAAACCCTTAACCAACATTAAGACTGCTGCATACAGAATAACAGAAATTGGGATAATAATAAAGAAACTCAAACGCTCTTCTAATAAATAGATAACCAGACCCATCACAGCTCCTGAGATTAAAATTTTGACTAATTTTGAAAATAAAAACTTTTTTGAATAAGGCACAATTTTGCCAACCCATGGCAAACCTAAAAAAACCAAAACAAAACTTGAGATAGCAGCAGCTACTGAAGCACCAATATAATTATATCTAGGAATCAAAAATACGTTCAAAACCACGTTGATCAATAAAGCTGCCCCCATATTAACAGTGTTTAAGGTCTGCCGATTGCAAGCATTGAGTAAATTACCAACCGGATAATTACAAAAAACAAAAAGCAACGAAGACATAAATATTTGCAGAGCAAAAGCCGCTGGTCCGAAAACTGGCCCATAAATATAAACAATCACCTTTTCAGCTAATAATGAAGCGCCAATTGCAATCGGAACCGAAATAGCCATTAGATAAAACATTGAGCTCTCAAAAAGATGGGCCAGTTTTTCTTTGTTATGAACAAAAAAGTGTGACATGGCTGGATAAAAACTAGTAGCAAAAGCACCTGGCAAAACTGTTAAAGCAAAAGTTAACTTATAAGCCACCGAATACCAGCCAACGTATTTTTCTTCAGTAATAGTTTCTAACATGACTGTATCAATAGACCCATTAAGCTTAAAAAATATTCCTGCCAAAGCAAAGGGAGCTGATATTTTTAACAATTTTTTTGCAAAATCTTTACTAAGACTTATTTTAGGAATAATTCCAGCTTTTTTAACCAACCAAGAAAAAGACCAAATAAAATTAAAAATAGAGCCAGCTAAAATTGTCAAAATCAAAGCATAAATTGGTAAACCCAAAGTTAAAACAACTACCCCTAAGCTAACAATCAAGGTTTGATAGATTACGATTCCAAGTGTCTCGTATTTTAAATTTTGTAAAGCCCTAAAAACCGTATAAAAAGTAAAAGTTAGGGTATCTAAAATAATTATTAAGGTTGCTAAATAAGTCAAATTCAAAGTATCCTGAGGTATTGAGCCACTGTGATTTATGATTGCCAAAGAGACAAACAAGGCAATCATAGAAATAAAAATCAAAACAATTTTTAAAGAAACAATGTTTGATAAATAACTTTTAATCTTTGATTCGTCTCGAGCACCTTCACGAGTAAGTACTGGCCCTAAGCCAAAATCCATAAAAATTACAAAAATAGAAGTAAAAGATAAAGCAAAAGTATATTTACCCAAGCCTACATCCCCAATACCTCGAGCTATATAAGCGTAATAAAAAAACGACAACACCTTTTGAATGACTAAAGCCATCGTCATAAATGTTGTGTTTCTTGCTACTCGACTAGCTTGATGGGAAACTGCTTGTTTCACCTGATATTAAAATAATCTTGAAATATAAAAATAAGAGCTTAACGCTTTGACCATTGTGGAGCACGACGAGCTCTTTTTAAACCTGGCTTCTTTCTCTCTTTGACTCGTGGATCCCTAGAAAGCATTTTCTGCGCTTTCAAAAGAGGTCTTAATTCAGGATCAAATTTAATTAAAACTCGAGCTATACCAAGCTGAGTAGCACCTGCTTGAGAAGAAAAACCCCCTCCAGTAACCTTGACACTTATGCTTGGTAAATCTTTATCTAAACTCACAACAACTAAAGGAGCTAGAATAGTCCTTTCAATATTTTTAGCCTGACAATACTCTGCTAAGGTTTTATCATTGATGATTATCCCTGGCTTATCAGCTTTTTTGTGAAGTCTAACCCTGGCGATTGAAGATTTACGTCTCCCAACTGCATATAAATAAGTTCTCCGGATTGTTTTAGGAGTTGCTACCTTTTTTTCTTTTGGCTTAGAAGTTTTTTTTAAAGTCATTATTTTACTGTTAATCTTTTAAGTCGTTCATTACGTAAACGGTTAACTGGTAACATGCCTCGTACACAATCTTTGACAGTTTTTTCAACACTTTTTTCTAATTTTTTAGCTAAAGTCTCTGACTTTAGACCACCTGGAAAACCACTATGACGATGGTACATTTTTTTATCTAATTTTGCTCCAGTATATTTAATTTGTGTAGCATTGGCAATAACCACACTGTCACCCATATCCCAATTTGGCCGATAACTAGTCTTATGTTTACCAATCAAAATTTTAGCTGCTTCAGAACAAACTCTACCAAAAGACTTATCCTTAGCATCTAAAGTAATAGTCTGTCTAACGATTTTATTTTTTGCCTGCTTTTTTAGAACTGGCTTTGCCTGTGACTTTTGGCTTGCTAGCTTCTTTTTTGCTGGCTTGTTTTGTGTCTTCTTTTCTTCTGACATTGATTTTTTTCGTTAACTCTAAAATTGCCATATCTGCTCCATCACCTTTTCGAGGAAAAGTTTTGATAATCTTAGTATAACCTCCCTTTACCTGGAGATAGACCGGAGCAATATCTTCAAATAATATTTTTAAACTTCTCTTATCTAAAATCTTTGCTAATTCACGTCTATTAGCCAAAGTATCTTTTTTAGCCCTAGTAATCATAGGCTCAACAACCTTCTTAAGCTCTTTAGCCTTGGCAACCGTTGTCATGATTTTCATGTTTACCATAAAACTCCTAGACAAAGCTAAGAATAAAGCTCTTCTCTGATCTCTTTTTCTACCTAAAGTTTTTCCTCTTTTTTGATGTCTCATGACTTATTATTCTTGATTCTTTTTTGGTCGACCTCTTTTTTTCTTAGGTTCTTCTTCTTTTTCTTCTGGAGTAGCCTCGCCTTCTTCAACAGTAATTGACTTCTCTGGCAATTCAGCCTCTTTAACTTCAACAGCCTCAGTTGTTTCAACTGGTTCTTCTTCTTTCTCCATCTTAGTCGGCTCAGCAATAACTAAAAAATGATCAACCAAGATTAAAGCTGCTTTTTTAACAGCCTCAGCAGGAGAAACTGAACCATCGGTTTCAATGTCTAATACTAATTTATTCCAATTAGTCATTTCACCTACTCGGATATTTTCTACATTAAAATTAACATTTTTAACTGGGGTATAGATAGCATCAATATTAATAACGCCAATTTCCTTGCCTTCTTTCCCCTCAACACGAGCTTCGACTGGTTCATAGCCCATTCCTTGATTAATCGTTAATTCAGCCTCAAATTCAGCCTTAGCGCTAGTTAAAGTACAAATCTGTTGACTAGGATTTAAAATTTCTATTTCAGGATTTTTTTCAACATCAGCTGCAGTCACAATTTTTTCTCCTTTAGCCAATAATTTTATCTTAATTGGCTCTTCGCTTTCAGTCTTAACTCTAACTTTCTTCAAATTTAAAATTATATCAACTGCATCTTCTGCAACATCTTCTAAGGTTGAAAATTCATGGTCAACACCCTTTATCTTAACAGCAGTAATAGCTGAACCATTAATAGAAGAAAGCAAAACGCGACGTAAAGCGTTGCCTAGAGTAATGCCGTAGCCAGGTAGCATAGGACTAAAAGAAATTTTAGCCTTATTAGCTGCTAACTCTTCGACATCATATTGGTTAGGAAGTTTAATGCTTTCCATAATAACTTATATTTATTATTTAGAATAAATCTCAACGATTTGACTCATATCGATTATTTTTTCAAAATCATTTTCCCCAGGCAAACGTAAAACCTTGATTGATAAATTTTTTGGATCCATTTGTAGCCACTCAGCTACCTCAACTTTTGCTAAATTTTTGACTAATTCTTGCCAATATTTAGATTTAGCTGCCTTGTTAACTTTAACAGCTATAAGATCATTAACTTTTACCTGATAAGAAGGAATGTCTAAGCTTTTACCATTAACAGTAAAACTTCCATGAGAAACAAGCTGCCTAGCTAGACCTCTGCTCTTGGCAAAACATCCTCTAAAAACAACATTATCTAATCTAGTTTCTAAAAGCTGAGAAATAGTTTCACCAGTTTTACCTGTCATGCGAATAGCTTTTTCATAATAATTCCTAAATTGTCTTTCTAAAATACCGTAAATTCTCTTGGCTTTTTGTTTTTCTTTGAGCTGCAAGCCATAGTCTGACAAACGTCTCATTCCTTTTTGACCATGTTGACCAGGAGGATAATTTCTTTTAACCAAAGCGCATTTTGTGGATTCACAACGCTCACCTTTCAAAAAAAGCTTTTCACCCGCGCGGCGACATTTCTTACATTTTGGATCAATATCTCGTGCCATATTATATATATATTTTTAATTAACCTAGACTCTTCTTGGTTTTTTAGCCCGACAACCATTGTGAGCAATTGGAGTCGTATCATGAATTGCAAGAATATTAAAACCATTTGCATTTAAAGCTCGAACCGCTGCCTCTCTGCCTGAGCCAATGCCTTTGACAAAAACTTCTACATCTTTTAGTCCCATATCTTTTACTTTTTCAGCAACTGTTCTGACTATCTCACCGGCAGCAAAAGGGGTAGCTTTTTTTGCGCCTCTAAAACCTAGGAGACCAGCTGAAGCCCAAGCTAAGGCATTACCATTTTGATCAGCCATGGTTACAATAGTGTTGTTATAAGTCGCTTGAACAAAAACTCTACCTTTGGTTACAAACTTTTTCTTTTTTTTACTTTTTTTGTAAGATTTTTTAGAAGAAGCTGAAGAATCAGGGGTATTTTTTTCCTTTTTTTCTTTGTCTTCAACTGGTTTTTTTTGTTCTTCTGCCATTATACTAAATTATTGTTTTATATATTATTATTACTATGTTTTTTGAGCTGCGGCTACTCGACCTGAACCCATAGTCCTTCGGGTATTTCCTCTAACTGTTCGATTATTAGTCTTAGTACGTTGACCTCGTGCTGGTAAACCCTTGGTATGTCTGCTTCCTCGATATGAATTAATTTCTTTTAATCTTTTAATATTATTGCCTACTTCTCGACGCAAATCACCTTCAATCATAAATTTGCCACTCTCAACAGCTGCTCTTAGCTTTTTTTCTTCATCTTCAGTCAAAGACTCTGGTCTTTTATTAACGTCAAATTCTAAACCAGCTAAAATTTGCTTAGCTCGAGTCTGTCCAATCCCATAAATATAAGTCAAAGCGACTGTTAGGCGCTTGTTTGGTAAATTTACTCCTGCTATTCTTATTGCCATATATATTTATCTTAAATTAACCTTGTCTTTGCTTATGTTTTGGATTCTTACAAATAACATAAACCACGCCGTGTCGTCTCACAACTCGACAATCCTTACATATTTTTTTTACACTAGATCTAACTTTCATAAAATAAACTTATAATCTTTGAGTAATTCGTCCTTTGGCTAAATCATAAGGAGTCATCTCAATCTTAACCTTATCAGAAGGTAAAACCTTGATTTTGTACATTCGCATTTTTCCAGATAAATGGGCAATAACTTCATGTCCATTATCTAATGTAACGCGAAACTTGGCATTGGGAAGCATTTCTTCAACCACTCCCTCAACTTCAACAAATTGCTTGTTGTTTTGATTTGTCACTTAACAACGATTAAATAAAAATATGTAAGCTAAGAAACTTACATTTTAAGCTAAAATTAGCCTAATCTTGCAGTGTTTCCAGACGAATGCGTGTAATTCTGTAAAAGAGATTTTGTTTGATGGATTTATTATATAGAAAGATGTTTCAGCTGTCAAATAAATAAAAAATCCGAGTCGCATGCTGTGGATTGATTGGACACCTGGGCTTCGGAAAGGGGGCGTTTTAGCATGCGACTCGGAAAAATTTGAAATGTACAAAAGGATATTAATCGACGACAGCCGGGACACAACAATAGAAACGAGGACTTGTGCGGCAACACTTTTTCCCGGCTGTCGCCTAGAGCCTTCTCCCCAAAAAAGAAGGTCTAGAATTAGATTAACTCAATTATAGGAATAAGTCAATTTATTTTTTAAATAAACCAATCGCCTGCTCAATCTCTTTAAAAATACCATCAATACAATTATATTTTTTTACTTCTTGAGAATCAACCCAAGCAAAATCTGTGAAAGCACCTTTTTCTGGTACTACTTCCCCACCTTTGTATTTAGCTGCAAATTTAACTAAAACAACTGGAGTTTCATCAGGTCGGACGAACGCCACGCTATTTAAATAAACCAGTTGATCTTCTATTTCAATATTGGCCTCTTCTTTAACCTCACGCTTAAGTAAATCCTCAACTGCATTTTCAAAATCTATGACTTCACCATTAATCCTGGTTGGCTTAGCCATGTCCATATCAGCCCACTCCAGCTTACCGCCAGGTGTCGCCCACTTACCAGGATGAACTTTTTCACGTGGATCTCTTTTTAAAATTAAACAACGCTGATCTTCTTCTCGATAAATCACCACATTAGCGACAAAATAAAAAAGCTTTTCTGGTTTAGCGTTATCTATTGAAATCTTATTAGCTGGCATATATTAAAATTACTTTTTCAATTCATGCCCACGTTGCTGATTAAATTTATACTAATTTTATTCTACGTAAACTTCATCTAAAAAATCCATAACCAAACCAGAAGGAATCACAATTCCCATATTTTCATAATCCCCTAAATTAACTGCTGAAGGAATACCAAGCATACAACCATTCTGGTCCACTGCTAAACCACCCGAGTTACCAGAATCAACCTTAGCAGTTGTCGAGATCAGACCATCACTAGTATAACTTGAGACAATACCTTCTGAGACAGTCAAATTATAACCACCTGTATAATCTGGATAACCTAAAATAATTACCTTTTCTCCTAATTCAATGGCTGTTTCTTCTTCCGGACACGTTTCAAAACTAATTGCTGGAAAAACCATCTCTTTATACTGGTAACCATTTTCATCAGGCAAGCCTTCCCCAATTTCAAGCATGGCTAAATCATAATCTTCACTTGTGCCATTTAAAACATAAGGGTCAGCATAAAACGCGGCATTAGTAACTCCTGTCTCAGAATCAATAAAATAAACCAGACAATAGTCTGCTGTAATATATTCATCATCTTGGGGAATAACGTGATTATTGGTAATAATATCCCCGTCTTCATTCCAGACCACACCTGAGCCAAAATAATATTCATCAGTTTCTGAAGTATAGCACTCAATACTGACCACTGAATCACCCACTAAATCAACTATTTCTTGGGTTGTTAACTCAGCAGCTTGATTAGTATTTTCATCAGTTTTAGTGACTGTGACACAACCTGCTAATAAAACAACTCCTGACAAGATAAATAAGGCAATAAAAGCTTTTTTAAACATTAATTTAAGTTAATTTTCTTATGCTAATTATAGCATATTATTTTAAAGCAATTAAAAAACCGCCCTCAGTCTCCTGAAAAGCGGTAGTGTCAAAAAATTAGATACAATCAAGGAGTCGTATGGTCTCCTCATTATAGACGTTTCGAATTTTACCACACTCAAGACATTTAAAAACGCCCTGATTATTGATCACTTTCATCGGCTGACCACAGGTGCAAGTCGGTGGCCCACCATTTTCTCGCAAATACTCAGCAGTAGCTGTTGCTCGATCCATTGTCTCCCCCTGTAGGAATAAGTTTTAAATCTGAAAGTAGTCGATTTCATCATCACGTGGATGTTGTAGATGAAAAACCACCCATGGTAAGGACAACTTGGTCCAACTTTCCTGCTTACGATTCACATCAGCCAAATAGGTCTCCAACTCAACCAACGGAACCAACCGGCCATGTTTTAGTTCAGCTGAAAGCTTGATCACGTCCTGTTTTCTCAAATTATACACAGCTAAAATGCCAAAATGTACTTGGCCTACATCATTCGAATTGTCATTGATTAGGCCAATCAATTTCACAATCGACTCATTAGCTCCATTGGGCGCTTCGATTCCAACTTCTTCTAGCAACTCCCGCCTAATACTTGCCTGCAAAGGATCAGGAGACGCCATATCGGTCGGAGAAATATGCCCACCGACTCCGATTGAGCAAGTCCCAAATAAACGACCCTCGTCATAATCATTGGGATTGTCCGAACGAGTATAGACAAAAACACTTTTTAATACAGGATCATACAGAACCGTATAGATAATCGGCTGTTTAAAGACGGGATCTTTTTCAGCCAAATCACGATTCATCAAAAACAGATTAACTTTCAGCGCCTCGAGAAATTTGGTCAATACATCTTCCGGATCCCCCAAGGAAAAACTGTCTTCAAGTAATCCCTCAAACGGATGCCCCACAGCCTGTAAACAAGCCACGGGAACAACTGCCACTTGATTAGCCATTTTTCTCAACCTCCCAAATTGATTCCGTTAGAAATATTTGTTAATTTACGAATTATATTAGATTAAAACAAAACTTCAATTATTGCAAGATAAATTCTTTTAAATCCATAATTTCAATATCTTCGCGAGTGGCTTTTAAGTCTTGCAAAGTAAACTCGTGAGTTTTTTTATCAAGGGCTTGGCAGCAATCAGCAATAATTTTAATCTCATAATCTCGATCATACGCGTCTTGGGATAAACTGCGAACACACAGATTGGTCAAAACACCAGCAATTACAATCTCAGAAATATTTTTAAGTTCTTTATTAAGCGTTGTTTTATAAAACGGACTAATTTTATTTTTGATGATTACAACGTCATCTTCATGGCGAGCTAAGCTAGAGATCAATTCAACGCCTGAACTCCCCTGTTTGAATTCAATTTCAGAGTTAAGTTCAACATGCTGAGTAAAAATAATTTTATAATCTTGATTCCGACATAATTCAATCAATTGATTGGTTCGATTTATTAAATCTTTTAAATCTCCCAAATAATAGCCTGATTTTTTATTAATGAATTCGTTTTGTAGGTCAACTAATATTAATGCTTTTTTTTGCATAATTTATATTTTTATTTAGACCTACCTCGCCAGGAGGCTCGGCCTATTTTTTATCAATTTATTAGCTTGTGTTAAAAGCAGACTATCTCTCAGCTGCATATATCTAGGACCATATTTTTTTAAAATAGGTTTTGAGACAGCATTTAGGGCTTTTTCCAAGGGTAAAAATTGTCTTACAAAACCATCATTCATCTCTTCTTCTGTAAAATTTGACTCAATTAACTCTCCAACCTGACGAGCTAAAAAGCAATAAGAAATTTGTTTGAGCTTAGGTTTGTCACGATACTCATGCACAGCTCCTATCATTTCAATCACTTTTATCTTAGCGCCAGCCTCTTCTAAAATTTCTCTGTTCAAGGCTTGCTCCAGGCTTTCCCCATGTTCAAAGCCTCCACCAGGCAATTTGTAAAAACCATGATTTTTAACCTGCATAACAATTACTTTATTTTCAGGAGTTAAAATAACAGCTCGAGCGGCTTCTCTGAGGCGAAAGCTTTCTCGATTTGGACTAGCTTCCTGAATTCCCAAGTCTTGATCAGTAAATGTTGCTAAAATTTTCATATTTTTATTTTAACACTTTTTTAAAATATCTTTTTTTATTTTGAGAGGGTATAGCTTAAGCTTGCTAATATTCTTCACATCCATCCAAACCAGCTCATAATGATTAGCTGGACTATTTTTTAAAGCCTCAATCCCACCTAATTTTAATTTTCCTGTAAAACTTTTTACAAAAAAATAAAGGTGAATCCTATTATCACGATGATCTACAAAACTTATAAACTTTTTTACTAAGACAACTTTTAAACTTGTTTCCTCGCGAGCTTCACGAATCGCAGCTTCACAAGGTAACTCATTATCCTCTACTCCTCCGCCAGGCAAAGCATAATAATGTTGAGCATTATGAAAACGCTTCATCAAGAGAATTTGCTTGTTTTTTATAATTATTACTCCCGCCCGCATAAAATTTAATTTATTCTAAAATCGCTTTGATTCTTCTTTATTAATTATTTTTCTTTGGTAAACTCCCTCATCGTCATGTAATCTATTTCATCAATTATCTCTAAAATCTCACTACCGAGACACCGGCCGTTTTCAATAATTTTTTTAAGACCACCACCTATAAATGACTTGTGAATATAATTATTTCTTATTTTTTTAAAATTTCTAAAGTTCATAATTAAATCTTTGTCCTTAATTTTATCAACATAAATATTATTTACCACTAAGTCTTTAATAAAATTTTCTATTTTATTAATTATTTTTGCAAAAGAAAATTCATCATTAATTAAGATCTTCTTTAAAGTATAACGACCATCTAATAGACATAATAACTCTGCAGCTTGGAATTCAATATATTGACACATTACCAAAAACCCATATTCTTTCCATACCCAGTTCTCATCTTTAAACAAAGTACTATTTTCTAACCCCAAAGAATCAATTCTATCTCTATATTTTTTTTCTGATAAATAATGAAATATCTCCTCAGTAACAACATATTTTGTAAAATGACCAGTTGTTTTTATCTTATTAAGATGATTAACTTTTCCCATAATTTAACCTTAATTCATTTATATAAAGCAAATCATTAAAATGAGATCTGAGTGAAATCTCTAAGCTCCAATTTTTATGATAATAATTTAAAACAGTCTGCATAAAGCTATTAATATTATAATCTTTTAATTTAACCAACTCAGAAAACAAAATAAATGGTATAAACCCAGAAAATAAATCTACATATTTTGCCGAAGGGAACGAGACTTCTATCGCTATTTTATCAATCTTTTTTAATAAATATAGATTGAACTCATAAGGTCTTTTTCTGTCTTTTCCTTGTGGATTAGATACAAAATAGGAATCAAGCAATGCTTTTGATTCCTGTTCAATATCATCTAAGCTCTCTAAATTTAAACATGATAAAAATTCTTCTAGATAATTTTTTTTCAAACATCGAATAGATGGCTTAGATAAATACAATAATAATAAACAAGAGACGTCAAAATATGAAAAATTGTCATCGCCAATTTTAATTACTTTCCATCCATCAAAAAACTCTTTTTTAGGAAATAATATTCTTACTAAATTTTCACTCATATTTTTTTTGTTATTTTTTACTCTAAAATCGCTTTTATCCTTCTAACCCCTGCGGAAGAAGACTCTTCTTTTATAATCTTAAAATTCCCCAGCTCGGAAGTTCTTTTTATATGAGGTCCGCCACAAATCTCTCGGCTGAAAGCCGATCCGCCGGAGGCGGAACTACCTTTTACTGTATACACTTTCACTTTCTCTCCATAGCGATCTTTAAAAGCTCCTTGAGCACCTTTTTTATCAGCCTGTTCCACAGTCATCTCTTCACAACCAACTTCCAAGTCTTGCTTTATCCATTTGTTAACCATAATTTCTACTTGTTGCTTTTGTTCAACTGTCATTTTTTCTGGATGAGAAAAATCAAAACGTAAGCGCTCCCCTGTGATATTAGAGCCCTTTTGTGCTACATGATCACCTAGCACCTCTCTAAGCGCAGCTAACAACAAATGTGCTGCTGTATGTAGTTTTGTTGTCTCAATGCTACTATCAGCTAAGCCACCCTTAAACTTGCCAGCACTAGCTGTTCTAGATAATTCTTTATGTTTAGAAAACTCAGCTAAAAAAACCTTCTTATCAATTTTAAACCCTCTTTCCTCAGCCAACTCTTGAGTTAATTCCAAAGGAAAACCATAGGTTGAAAAAAGAATAAAAGCCTCATTAGCATCAATCTCTTTATCCCGTGCCATTTTTCCAAATTCTTTCAAACCTTTTTCGAGAGTTTTTCTAAATTTTGTTTCTTCATCATCTAGGGCTTTGAGAGTCTTGTCTTTATTTTTTAAAACATTTGGATACTGATCCTGATATAAAGAAATATAAGTCTCAGCTACTTGAGGGCAAAAATTATCTGTAATTCCTAAGTCACGAGCAAACCTAACAGCCCTTCTGATTAACCTTCTGGTAATATAACCAGCTTCTTTGTTACTTGGTAGAGCTCCATCGCTAATTAACATAGTGCTAGCTCTCAAATGATCTAAAATAACACGAAAAGCAAAAGTTATTTTATCTGATTCTTTATATTTTTTACCTGAAATTTCTTCGATTTTATTTTTAGCTTGTATAAAAATATCTAACTCAAATACATCAGCCACATTATTTATGGCCGCAGTGATCCTCTCGAGACCTCCACCAAAATCTATATTCTTTTTTTCTAGTTTTTCATAGCCTTGATTAGTTTTTTTGTAAGTCATAAAGACTGAATTACCAATCTCTAAAAACCTACCACAATCACAACTCGGGTGACAGGGCTGATCTTTGTATTTTGAATTTTCATGAAGCTTGAGCTTACCCTCGGGATCAAAATCATAAAATAACTCTGAATCCGGTCCACCAGGTTCACCAACTGGCATGTTGTCAGGTATTCCTGCTCGACTCCACCAGTTTTCTTTTGAATCATAATAAAAAATCTTTTCTCCTAGCTGCATACCTCTTGATTCGTGTTCAGTAGCTATCTTAACTTCCATACCCACCTGAGCATATAGTTTTTGCCAGAGCAGAGCTGCTTCTGTGTCTTTGGGAAGATTGTTTTTTTCTTCACCTTTAAAAACAGTTACATAAAAATTATTTGGATCAATCTTGAATTTATTTATTAGTAAGTCCCAAATCCAAGCCATTTGTTCTTTTTTAAAATATGCCCCCAGAGACCAATTCCCCAGCATCTCAAAAAATGTAGTGTGCCGATTGTCACCCACCTCTTCGATATCTTCAGTTCGAAAACATTTTTGAGAATCAGTTATTTTATCCCCTTCGGGATGACTTTCGCCAAGCAGATAAGGAATCATGGGCTGCATACCTGAACCTGTAAAAAGTGTGGTTGAATCATTTTCTGGTAATAAACTAGCAGATTTTAATTCAACATGTTCTTTGTCTTTAAAATAGTCTAAATATTTTTGTCTAACTTCACTTATCTTCATCGAATTATTTTAGTAATTATGCATTAAATATAGCTATTTTTAAAGCTAAAAGCAAATTAATTAGCAATTATCTTTTGACAAAAATAATTGATATGCTAATATTTCAACATAAAAGTACCTTTATGTGATAAATTAGTTGACTGAGTTGGCAGTGGGTTCGATTTTTGGCTAATGACTTGCGTCTCGACAAGTCTTGTTTCCGAATTTTGAATATTTTAAATAAAAATAACCACGCCAAACTCAACTTCGAGAACCGGGTCGGACTGCAAAGTTCGGCCCTTTTTTTAATTTTAAAAATCTAGACTATCTCTCCCCCGCCTAAAACCTGATTTTTATTATAAATCACACAATGTTGCCCTGGAGTTATGGCTCTTAAAGGTTTTTTGAGTTCACCTCTATATTTTTTATTTTCTAGAATTATTTTAGCAGGATAAGACTTTTGGCTATATCTAATCTTTACTTGCCCTGTAAAACTTTTTGTTGGTTTTTTATTGACCCAACTAGTATTTTTTAGCTTAAAAATTTTACTATTTAAGACTGCTTGTTTTTTATCATTAGTCACAACCAGCTGATTCTTTTTTTGAGACATCTTCACCACAAAATAAGGCCCTTGACCATTTTTAATATTTAGACCAGACCGCTGACCAAAAGTATAATTTGGTAAACCAGTATGTTTACCGACAACTTCACCAGCTTGATCTATTATTTGCCCTGGTTTTGGCTTAAGATATAGTTTTAAAAATTCTCGATAATCATTGTCTGGCACAAAGCAAATATCTTGTGAATCATGCTTATTAAAAACCGACAATTTATTTTTTTGTGCTATTTTTCTAACCTCGGCCTTGGTCAAATTAGCTAAAGGAAAGATTATTTTTTTTAATTCTCTGGATTTGAGGGTATATAAAAAATATGACTGATCTTTTTCAGTATCCTTGGCTCGATATAGCTTGCCAGCTCTACTCTCTGCATAATGTCCTGTGGCTATATAATCACAACCCAAAGCACGAGCTTTTTTATAAAACTCACCAAATTTAATATATTTATTACACAGGATACAAGGATTAGGTGTCTTACCCTGCTGATAACCCTTGATAAAATTATCAACAACTTTATTTTTGAAAGGTGTTTTTAGATTTAAGGTATAAAAAGGTATATCTAATTTATCAGCTACCTGACGAGCATCTTGTTTTGATTCAATAGCCGGACAAAGTTTCATAAAAATCCCAACCACTTCATAACACTGCTGCTGCAATAATAAAGCTGCAACAGAAGAATCAACTCCGCCGCTCATTCCCACGGCAACTTTTATTTTTTGCTTATTTTTCATAAATTGCTAAAACTGAAGAAACGTAAAAAGAAGATAAATGATAAGAAACATCTTCAGTCTCAATAGCTAGGCCACTGCTTGTCCCACCATCTAAATTAATTGCTACATCTATGTCTTCTTCAAAATTATACAAAAAATCCTGCATCTCAAATAAAGTCAGACTATTTTGTTGAGAAATAATAATATAAAAGTCACCCTGCTTGTCTTGAGCCAAAACTGTTCGATTGGCTTGCTTAGCTGAATCACTCACCTCAGCTTTTTGACCACCTGGTAAAATCAAAGTAGGAAAAGTTTGAAAGAAAGCTTGTGAAGAGTCAATATTTTCTTGAGACAGATTAGCAGTTGGCAAATAATATATCTGGGGTAAACCAGTCTCATCAATCAAAAAAGCTCCGGTATAATTATTACTACCTCTTAAATACAAATTACCAAATTCATTTTTCTGACTATCTTTTAGATACCCAGTGGGTAAATAATTTTCATCAAAATATGCCGCATTAACCACAATCTTAGCTCCTAATTCTTCTTGCCAACTAAAAACAGACTTTGGATTGTCACCATCCTGTCTAACTTCAAAATTAAAATTAGCTGGAGCTATCTTGAGTATAGTTACTAAATCCTTATTTAAACCCAAATCATCTAAAATTTTGACTTCTTTAATCTGCATCCCAGTCGAGACAACTTGCCAATCTTCTATTGTCTTATCAGCTTGAGTAATACTCTCAGTAGCGGTAGTGCTTATTTTTTCCAGGTCAAACTCACAACCGACAAGCGTGACTGCCAAAAACATAAATAATATAAAATAAACCTTTTGTTTCATGGATTTATTATATCACAATTATTATTGAAAAAATTAAAAAACCACCCAGTAAAAGACTGGGTGGAATATTTTTATATTCACTAATGAGCATACTCCAGAGACTGTTCAGCGATCTGGCAAGCCTTGTCTTCGGCCAGGCCAGTATAGCTTTGTGGTCTAGAGAAAAGATCTTTGATCTGAGCTGGGATATTCTCCCAGGCTTTTGTCAGATTCTCGTCATCTCTAGCAAGAGCCAAATTCTGGATAGCCAAGAGAAGACCTTCTTTGCCCTGTTGATAAGGTTCACTTCTGATGGCGTCTCTGACAACTGAGTGAGCCTCCCCGCGATAACCAGCCATAATCAGGGCAATATATGCTGGCTCAGCCAACACCGAATCGCCAGCCAATCGAAGATTCTTTTGCAGATTAGCAGGGTTAATCTCAATCCTGACGATCAAGGGAATCATGGTTTTTTTATCCAGCTTGAGCAAAGTTTCGACCTGATGCAAGACCTTGGTAGGAATCCCGCCAAATTCACGAGAGACAGAAGACCATCGAAGATCGCGCTGAAAATCACTCTGCAGTGAGTCGAGGACCATGCCAAAAATATTTTTGGTAATCACGAAGCCACCACAAATATTTTCAAAAAGTATCGGATTGATCTTTTGAGCCATGGTCGACGAACCATCTTGACCTACCTCCAGCGGATAGACAAGCTCCCCCACCTCTGACTGAACCAATTTACGAGCATCCTCTGCGAATTGGCCCAGTGCTCCGGAAAGCATGACCAATGAAAAAAGGTATTGAGACAAGGGCTCTGGTGGGGCAATCTGGGTGGAAATCGGATAAGGTTTTAATCCCAACCTTTCTAAAATTAGCTCTTCGTATCGAGCCGCACCACCACAACGAGCATTGATACCTAAGTGCTCTTGGGCATTGTAGGCACCAACTGCACCTGAGATCTTGCCCCTAAGCTCACCCGCAAAATGATCTGCCTGCTTCATACAGTAGACCACTCGATCGAGAATTGTCGCTAGCCAAAAACCAACCGTAACCGGCATAGCGTGTTGCAAATGTGTCCTGCCGATCTGAGCCACGCTAGCGTATTTTTTTACTTGTTCAGCCCAAAGCTGAATCAAATACGAAACGCGTGGCTTGATCACTTCAAAATGCATCTGTCGAAACAAAAGCGCATAGGCTGTTGAGAGTGTGTCATAGCTAGTCAAAGGCACGTGTAGCCAACGACCTAGGTCATTGCCCAAAAGCTCATTCATCGCTTTGACTAAAGCTCTGATATCATGGTGAGTTTTTTTCTCCCAATCATCAACCACCGAAGTCTGTATCCCCAAGAGCTGTTTTTCCATTTTTGGAGTCAAACTTTTGAAATCACTTTTCGGGATAACTCCGATCTGATGTAAAACATGAAGATTGGCGATCTCAACCCTTGTTGGCATCTGATAAAAATTTTGATAACCCAAGAATGGACGGAGATTGTCCAACATAGGACCATCGTATCGAGGATTAATCGGTAAAGTGTTTTCACTAGGCATAATGTTCCCCTCCCCTTGTTAAACTTTCAATGTGCACTTGTATTATGTTGAAAATTACCTGGCGTTAAGCACAGTTAAACCATAATTGACCAAATTTTCAGCATCTACCCAGCGCTGATTAGATGACTCTTCCCCTAGCAACACCACAATCACTTCGTTGTTAGTTTCACGATCTTTAGCACGAATCATATATGTATATAAAGATTCGTAGAGAAAACCAGTTTTAGTCCCCGTGACATATAAACTACTGTTTAAAAGCTGATTAGCATTATTGATAACGTGATTAGTTCGCCAGTCAGCTGAATAAATTTCATTAAAATTATAACTTTTAAGTGTAGTGCCAATTAAAATCTTTTCTTTTTTCAAAGCTTCTCGAGCTAACAAAGCATATTCATAAGCTGTAGATTGATTATCTGGATTTAGTCCCGAAGGTTCATGAAACTCAGTCTGAGTTAAACCTAGATCAAGAGCTTTTTGATTCATCGCAAAGACAAATTCATCAAAACTCAGTCCTGAGGTATTATAACCCAAGGTTTTAGCCGCATTATTACAAGAGCCGACTAACATAGCATAAAAAATATCTTCCAAGGTTAATTGATCACCAGCAGTCACATATAAATGTGCTCCAATTGGATTAGTCTCATATTGACTTTCGTAAGTTATAATTTGAGACAAATCAGGATTTTGTTCTAAAAAAATCCAAGCTGTAATTATTTTTGACAAACTAGCGATTGATCTCTTTTCATCTTTATTTTTTTCATACAAAATCTGACCAGTCACCTCGTCTATAACGACAGCTGAAATGGCTGAAATATCAGGGGCTTGTGGATCAGTGGAATCTAGACTTTGCCCAGCTAATTTTTGAGTTGAAAATACAGCAATCCTAGAATATGGAAAAGGTAGACCAGCTCGGGCAAAACCATTTTTAATTGAAGTTGGTACAAATTGCCAACTAGCTGTTACTCGATTATAAAAAGCCAATTGAATATTTTGGGAATACCTTTGATCAAAAGTTAAAGCTACCCAAACAACTTTAGCTAAAACTTGAGGATCTTCCACAATAACATTATAAACAAAAACATCAGAAATTTTAGTTTTATCCAGGGGTAAATTAAACTCTTCATCAACAACATGCTTGATCTCTACCCAAGCTGGCTCATTAAAAGTCTGAGGCTGAATACCAACTCTAGCTGTTATTCCTAAATTCTCAATTGTATAGCCCTTGGTAATAGTTGCCTCATCTAGCCAAACCTCTTTTAAAATATTTTCTTGAGCTTGAGCAGGCAAAGAAAAAACAAAAAAGCTTAATCCACAACAAAGAAAAAATCCAATTGTGAAAACTAAGCTTTTTTTCATAAAATATTTATTCAATCAATTTACCAGGACCCATGGGATCGTACCCACTTTCAACTTCCTCTCCATCGAGATAACCATCACCATCAGAATCATTATTAGTCATATCACTCCCATACAACAACTCATCTGCATCAATCAAGCCATCACCATCAGAATCTTTTTGGGTGATATTAACATTTAAATCCTCAACATTTATATTAGCCAAATTTATATTATCAACTGCTTGATTCAAGTTAGTATTAGTATTTGTGTTTTGATTGAGGATTGAATTAACATTAGTAACTTTATTAGTATTTGTAGTAGAGGTAATACCCGCCTCATCGTTTAGATAACCATACAAAAAATATCCACCAGTCGCTAAAGCAGCAACCACTAAAACAGCCACGACAATCAAAATAATCTTTTGAACACCAGAGAGTCCCTCATCCTCAAAAATATCATCAGCATCCAAAGATCGAGGAGCACTTTCTTTTGCTACTCTTTCCGCAGAACCAGTCGAGTAATCAACTGGGGTAGCATTCTTAGAATTAGGGGTTGGGTCTTCGGCAAACATATCTTCCACCATTGGCGCGCTTTCTTGGGGCTCAAATTTTTCCCCAACTTTATTAGGTGATTCTTCGGTGGGGACATCCGCCCCTTTTTCTTTTTCAGAATCATTTGGCTGAAAATTTTTACTCAAATCAATCATAGTAATCGATTATTTTTTATATAACATTTTACCTTATTATAATACCAAATAAAGCTCCTTTTGGAAAATCATTGCTGATAAATAAAAACATGATATAATATTAAGTGATGATTTTTCGCAATATAAAAATAAGCTATAAGTTGATCATGATTTTCTTGATCTTTATTTTTATTTTAGGTGGAGTAAGTGCTTTAGGCTATGCCTCCACTCGCGACTTACAAAACAACTTCTTAGAGATTCAAAACTACGCTGTCCCCAGTCTGACAATTTCCAACAAGCTTCAAAATAGAACTCAACAAGCAATCCTCGCTGCTTATGACTACCTGATCAGTGGCGAAAAAACAGCTAAAGACAGTTACAACAACAATTTAGCTGAAGCTTTTAATTTTCAAGTTGAACTTTTTGAAGTGACCAAGGATCAAGCTGATATTAAATTCATCGAACAATTAAACAAGGATCTTTTTGAAATAAAAACTTTTTCTGACAGAGCTATTGAAATCTACGAAACAGACCCAGCTTCATCTGAAAAATTTGAGATAATTAGCCGCTCAATTGAACTTAGAAGTGATGTTATTCTATTATTAAAAGAAAACATAGAAAACAGAATTCTTAAAAGGACAGAGGCTATTAATGAATCTTTTCTCCAAGCAAGTCAAGAAATTATCCGCAACATGTTAATAGCTGCTGGCTTAGTGGGCTTAATTTTTATTCTATTGCTAGCAGTAATTATTCGCAGCATTTCTCGACCGATTAAAAAACTCTCTCAAGCAGCTTCAGAAATCGGTCAAGGAAATTTAGTTGAAGTTAAGCTTAAAAATAATGACGAACTAGGACTTTTTGCCCAAACTTTTAATAAAATGGGAAAAGACATCCTAGCTGCTAAAAAAGCTCTTGAAGGCGAATTGGAAAAAACCAAACAACTTGATAGGCAAAAAACAGAATTTCTGTCAGTAGCCTCTCACCAGCTCAGGACTCCTTCTGCTGGGGTTAAATGGGTTTTAGACATGGCTATTAAGGGTGATTTTGGTAAATTAAACAAAGATCAGGCAAAATACCTTACTCGTGGTCTAGAAAACATATCCCGAATGACAAGAGTTATCGACGACCTATTAAACGTCACCCAAATCGAAGAACAACGCATAGCTTATGATTTTGCTAAATCAGATTTAAACGCTCTTATTAAAAAAGTTATTGAAAATTTTGAAGGAGTGCTTAGTAAAAAGAAACTAAAACTAGAAACTAATTTAAATAAAATTACCTTGTTTCCCTTTGATGATGAAAAACTCCATATGGCAATCAGCAATTTGATTGACAATGCCATCAAATACACCTTAAACGGAAAAATAACTATATCTACCAGTGAAAAAAACAATAATATCTTATTTTCAATAACTGACACCGGCGTTGGTATTCCCAAAAAACTACAAAGCCAAGTTTTTTCCAAATTTTTTAGAGGAGACAATATTTTACAAATTCACCAAAATGGCTCAGGTCTTGGCCTATACATCGTTCACGACATAATCTCCAAACACAATGGTCGTATCTGGTTTGAATCAGAAGAAAACAAGGGAACAACTTTTTATATTGAGCTACCAAAAAAACAAGCTAAACCAAAAAAAGACGCTTCAAAAGAAATCGAAAAAATAATAAGCTCTTATAAAAAAGCGCCTTCAAACTATTTAGAAAAAAAATAGCTATTGAGTACTAGCTGGTAAAAAATTGTTTAGAAGCTTTTCCTGAATTTCATCCTTAACTTCAGGACTAATATCCACTACATAGATTCGGTCCCCTGTTTTAATCTCATAGATATCATGTACCTCAAATATCCATTCAGGTCGGTCTTGACTATAATCATTTGTAGATAACTTTGTCGCCAAAAAATATTTAACTGAATTTTCTGCTATCAGCAGGTCTTTTTGATTTTGGATAGCTGAGATATTCCTCTGCTCAAAATCACTAGCATCATAATACTGAACAAAAATAAAAGAATTATTAAGATTATCATCAGCATTACCAGAAAGATTATAAAAATTTAAAACTGCTGGACTATTTCTAAATTCTAATCCCCACCCCTCTGGGTAAGACAAGGCTAGCTGCATGACTTCATCAGCGGCCACGCTTAGCTGACTATCATACCTTAGCCAATTTACAACTGAATTAGTAACAGTTGAATTAAGATTTGAAAGATCTGTATTGGCATTATAAGTAAATAAATTTATATTATAACCTTCAATTGTTGGCTCTTCTTGAGGTGCTAATAAATAATCATACAAAAAATAGCCTGCCACTCCCAAAAGCAGAGTAACTATGACTAACATTATGATTGAATAAACTGCGGGGGCTTTCATCCTTATTTTTTAATAATTATATCTAATTCAGCCAATAATATCTGTAAACACACACTAGCTGATAAATCTAGCTTAGAAAAAGCAAAATGAGCATCAAATTTTGATTTCATTAAATGAGCTAATTCCACATCTGGAGACAAACAAAATTGAACACTTTGACTAGCTGACAACTCAGCCTTTTTTACAAAATCAATGAAATCTTGATGAGTTACTTCTGTTCCACCCGTAGTCACCTGAACCAACAATGATTGGCCCTTGAGGTGTTTAACTATCTCTGCTTGCTGTAATTTTAAAGATTTTTCTCGAGCTTGGCCGAATTTTTCAAAATGATTAGTTAAAATCTCCAAGTTAATTCTCGCTTTAACATGCAAAGATTCTAACCAAGGTTTGATTATTTCCAAACATGACTTTTTTTCTTTTTTTGAAAAATAAACTAAAATATCTATCTCCATAATCTTAAAGTTCAATGTCAGTTACTTGATAACCAAATAGTGACTTATAATTAAAATCATTGCTTACTGCAATAGGATTTGGCGTAATTTTCAAAACCAAGGGATTTTCAGGATTATTTAAAATAATAAATTCACCAAACCAGTTATGCGAGACAATCGCTTCAATATAAGTTGTCTGACCATTAATCTTAAGCTTGTATTGATCAAAATCATCTTCAGCCTTGAGTAGGTATGGTGAGTCCTTACCAGTCTTCTTTTGGTCAGAAACAAGTGTTTTAAGGCTATTGAGACTCTCCTCAGCTTGATAACTATAAAACTTAAGTTTAGACACAACACTATCACTCAAGCCGAGTTTTAACTCAGCTTGTTTGGCGCTAAGTAATAAATTATAAACTTGATTAGATATAAAAATTATACCATTTTCAGAAGTTAGAAAATCTCCCTCAGACCAAAGCTCAGGCAAAAGCAAAGAATCTTGTTGACCTAGATTTGAAACTTCAATCAAACCAATTAAATCCTTAGAATAATAATCTGGTTCAGGAGGAAGCGGTACTCTTTCACCAATAGCAGTCTCACCATATTGCTCATAATATTCAGCTTGCTTCTCTTTTGATTCCTCAGTTTCTATCCGCTGTTTAGCTTGCCAAGAAAACTTAAAACTATCATCTGGTAAATAATTCTCAAAGGTTACGGTCTTAACACCTTGATTATCTGAAAGCAAGGCCTTGATCCCAGCACCAAAACCCAAAACAGTTGGCTTTATAACCAACTGACTGCCGGCCTTGATTACAAGTGACTCTGTCTGTGATTTAATCTCATCATCGGTCATTGAAGTAAAAAAAGAACACCCACTTAAAAATACTAAACCAATAATAATAAAAACATAAGCAAGTGCCTTTTTCATATTTTTAAATCTTACTTATTTTCTGATAACCTTCTTTTTAGCAGTTGCAACAGTTTTTTTAGCCTTAGACTCTACTCCCTTAACTTCTTTTTCTACCTCTTTCCACTTACCTTTTAAATCTTTTTTCAGCATAGCCACGGCTGACTCAGCAACTTTCTTGTTTTTTGTATACTCATTCACAACTTTTTCAACAATATCATGGTACTTTTTTTGTGACATATTTTTTGTCTTTTCAACTTCAGACAAAACTTTTTTTGCCACATCGTTGGAAGCTTTCTTAATATCAGCCCTCAATTCTTTACCTGATTTTGGCGCAAAAAGTAAAGCCGCAGCTCCTGCGACAACAGCACCCAAAGCTACTCCTAGAGCAGCTCCTTTGGCAAATTTTGCCTTGCTATTTTTCTTCATCATAATTTTCCTCCTTAATTATTTATATAACTTATATATATTATACTATTTTTAATCAACTGTCTCAAGGTACTCAATTTCAAATGTATCACCAGAAACAGACTCAATCTCAAAAATAGCTTTAGCAAAATTAGTATTTCTAGAAAGCATCTCTAGATTAAATCTCAAATTCTCAGGCTTAATCTGTTCCCCATGTTCAATAATAGACCCTAGTTTAATTTTAACTTTTTTAACCAACTTATTAGCAGACTTTTTCCGACAAATTTTTAAAATATTATCAGCCAAATGGACATCATGCATACTATTATTTTAAATATTTAATTAAAACTCTAACAGCTTCAAATTTTTTCATTATTTTTCTCCTTGATTGGGCAAAATATTTCGTATTCCACCTGCTGGATTCTGAAGATCCCCCTCGTATCTCGGGATAACATGAATATGTAGATGATCAATAGTTCGGCCTGCTAACCTGCCTTCATTGATACCAATATTAAAATCCTGAGGGTGTCCTGGCTGGCTAGTTTTTAAAAAATAAATTGCTTTGTCTAGCACCTGCCAAAATTCAGTTTTCTCTTGAACGTTCAATTCTTGAACAGACACAATATGTCTTTTGGGGATAATTAACAAATGACCAGCTGAAACTGGCTCAGCATCATAACGAATATAAAAATTATCAGCTGTATAAATTAGCCCTTGTTGAATTATTTTTTTATCACAAAAATCACACATAATTTAATGAGTAGCGCATGAAACACATGGATCGTACGCACGAATTAACATCCTAATTTTCTTTTTCTTTTCTGTTTTACTTAACTTTTTTAAATTAGGAATAAAATGAGCAATATCTTCTTCTAAATTACCAATAAATTGAGCAGTCGGGGTAATGATATTGCAATTACTAATATGGCCATCTTTAGTTAATTCATAATAATGATACAAGGTCCCTCGTGGTGCTTCAGCAGCTGCTCCACCCTGACTAGCCTTAACCTGATAAGGCTTGATATCAGCTTGAATTGATTTGACCTGCATTTTTAAAAGTAATTTAATGGCCTCTTCAATAGCGTGAACCATCTCTACAGCTTGCGCTAAAATGTTATGAAAACTATTATAATCCGGCATCTCAATCCCAGTTGACTGCCAAATGTTTTTAGCTTGTTTATTTAGTTGTAAAAAATTATTATTTAATCTAGCTAAAGCCCCCACCATATACCAATTATTATCCCAATTTGCCCTTTTAACTGTTTCATAGGGTTTTTGGATTTCCTTGATATTATGAGCAAATTTTTTAACAGGGATATTCAGCCCCTCAGTAGAGGTCATGTGGCCATCATAAATAGCATATTCGTTTTTGTTTTTTAAACAAATATATTCGGTTTTTCTTTTAAACTTTGGATACTTAATTGATTTAAAGAAATTAGCTAATTCAATTGCTTGGGGTAAAACATCTTTAGCTTGAATCGATAAATCACCAATTTCCTGCTTAGTTGGGGCAACTTTAAAACCACCAATAACAGAACGAATTGGATGAACTGTCCTTCCACCAATAATTTTAACCAAGTTAACGCCAAATTCACGAACAGCTAAAGCTAATTGAGCCTGAGCTGGGGTTTTTTGAACAAAATTTAGATCATTTTCAATATCAAAAAAATCTGGCAAACTTAAAAAATAAGTGTGCAACCCATGTGAATGAATAACCTGACCCATGAGCATTAATTTTCTTAAACGCAAAGTGTCAGCTGAGGGTCTAATGTCCAGGGCGTTTTCCAAAGCCTTAATAGAGGTCAAATTATGGATTACTGGGCAAATCCCACAAATCCGAGCCGTTATAATAGGAGCATCAAGGTAATGTCTACCAATTAACAAACCTTCAATTAATCGAGCAGAGCTTTTAATTTCAATCTTAGCTGATTTTACATCACCATTTAAAATATTGCCCACAAACCCAGCATGACCTTCGATCTTGGCAATATGATTTATTTTTATTTTCATGGCTTATTTTTTTAATTTTTTATTTTTTTTCAAATTTTTTTCCCAATCATCTCTAACTCCAAAAATTTCTAACCACTTATTGATCTCCTTATCAGTGTGGTTTTTCCTAAGCAATTTATATAAGCTTTCATAATTAGCATTTGGCAAAAGCCCGCGACAAGCCATACAACCCTGAGCTGAATTTAAACAAACTGAGTTACATCCTCCACGAGTAACTGGTCCAAAACAAATCTCACCTTTTTGAAGTAAACATTCGTTTTTGTTTAACTGACACTCATAGCAAACTGGTTTATCATATTCGCGATTTGGCAAAGCATTTATTTCATTATACAAATATTGCAAAAATTCTTCAGCATTGATCGGACAACCAGGTAAGGTATAATCAACTTTAACAAAGTTATCAACCTCTTTGATGTCTGGATTTGGAACAGTTGTATAATGTCGATAAATATAACGAATTGTTTTTTCTTTATCTTGATAATTTTTAATCTCCCACACTCCACCTAAAGCTGCGCAATTACCCAAAACTACCAATTTTTTAGTTTTTTTACGTAAATACTTTAATAGCTTTATCTGCTCCTTGGTTATGGCTGAGCCTTCCACAAAACATAAATCATAATACTTGGCAGTAATTGGCTCTTCTTCAATTAATTTAAATTCTACTAACTCAACCTTTTGAAAAACTTCAATAATTTTAGCTCCCAAGTCTAAAATCGCAAACTGACAACCTTCACAACTAGTCAATCCAACTAGAGCAATTTTAAGTTTCTTTTTAGTAGTTTTTTTTTTCGACATTGGCTGTATTATACCACAAATGATATAATTACAACATTATGTGTCTAGCAATAATAGGTAAAATTAAAGAAATAAAGGGTCAAATGGCAAAGACTGACATTGATGGAATAACTAAAAAAATTAATGTTTCTTTGGTTGATATCAAAGTTGGTGACCCTGTTCTCATCCATGCTGGTTTTGCTATTGAAAAAATATCTGCCCAAGAAGCAGGTGAAATAAAAAATGACTTTAACAGCTAAACAATACATCCACAATATTGAGCAAACAGCTGCTGACCTCGGCAATATTTCGATTATGGAATTATGCGGGACTCATTCCCAAACAGTCGCTCAAAACAATCTAAAGTCTCTTTTACCAAAAAATATAAAATTAGTCTCAGGCCCAGGCTGCCCAATCTGCGTCACTGATCAAACCGAAATTGATTTAGTGATAGAGCTAGCTAAATATGATATTCCCTTAGCAATCTATGGTGATGCCCTAAGTCTACCTGGCTCAGAAGCTTCTTTAGAGGACCTCAAGCAACAAGGTAAACACATTTTTACAGTTTACTCTGTAGCTGACGCTCTCACTCTTCAAAAAGATTGGCCAAATATAGTTTTATTTGGAATCGGCTTTGAGACCACCGCGCCGATGACTGCCTGGGCTATTCAGCAAGGTCTAAATATTTTTTCTAGTCATAAGTATTTTCCACCAGCCATGAGCGCCTTATTAGCTAGTGAAAAAATAAATATCGATGGCTTTATCGACCCTGGCCATGTCTCAGCTATTATTGGCACTCAAATCTTTCAACAATTCAAAATCCCTCAGGTTATCTCTGGCTTTGAAGCTCTCGATATGCTCGAAACAATAGACATATTATTAAAAAATATTAAAAACCAAAATCAGACAGTCGTTAACCAATACAAAAGAGCAGTCAATGACCAAGGAAATCTTAAAGCTCAAAAATTGTTAAAAGAAGTATTTGAAAATCGAGATACTAATTGGCGAGGACTAGGTATGATCCCCAAATCTGGCATGAAAATAAAAGCCAAATATCAAAAGAATGACGCTGAATATATATATCGAGATTTAATAGAAAAATTTAAGAAAACTTATCAACCAAGACCTAGTGCCTGTCGCTGTGGAAAAATCTTGCAAGGCTTAATAACTCCTGGAGATTGCCCTCTATTTAAAAAAATTTGTACCCCAGAGAACCCTCAAGGAGCCTGTATGGTCAGTGTCGAAGGTACATGTCGAATAACCTATGAAAACAGACAATAAAACCATAAAAATAGAACAAGGCTCTGGTGGAGCTCAATCAGCCGAGCTAATCGCAGCTCTTAGAAATGCTTACCATCTTAAAAATAACTGGACCAATCAAAATGATGATGCAGCTGTCTATGATCTAGGAGATAAAAAGTTGGTCTTTACAACTGATGCTTTTATAGTTGACCCTATTTTTTTCCCTGGCGGAGATATTGGCAAACTAGCAGTCTGTGGTACTATCAATGACCTCTCAGTCATGGGAGCTCAGCCAATTGGCCTCTCAGTCAGCCTAGTTATCGAGGAAGGCTTCTCTAGAACGGACTTACAGAAAATATCTGAATCTATCAATAAAATTTCTCAAAAAACTGGTATCCCCATAGTCACTGGAGACACCAAAGTTATCGACAAGGGTAAAATTGATAAAATAGAAATAACCACCTCTGGAGTCGGCCTAGCCCACGATATTATCTCAAATTCAGGAGCAAGACCTGGCGACAATATTATTGCCTCTGGAGATCTTGGAGAACACACTGCTGTTATCTTGAGTAAAAGATTTGATTATCAAACTGATCTAATCAGTGACTGTCAGCCTCTAACAACTGAGATACAAAGCATCCTCCCCTACTTGCATGCCTGTAAAGATCCAACCCGCGGAGGTATGGCTGCTAACCTCAATGAAATAGCTGACAAATCCAAAGTAAAAATAGTTTTATCTGAAAAAAATCTACCTTATAAAAAAGCTGTTACTTCCATCTGCAATCTCCTAGGCTTAAGTATTTTTGATCTCGCTTCTGAAGGCAGATTTATCGCCGCAGTAGATCCTGACAAAACTGATAATATTCTTGCCCAATTAAAAAATGCCAAAATAATTGGCAAAGTTGAAACTGGCTCAGGCTTGTATCTAAAAACTAGCCTAGACACTCTAAAGGAGATTAGACCCTCGAGTGGTAAATTAATCCCCCGGATTTGTTAAAAAATAATACATCAATTGGCCAACAGAAATTCCTCCATCTCCGCGAGGAATTTTTTGATTTACTTTTACTCCTTGAGAGAATAAATATTCACTCATTAACTTATTATTGGCCATCCCTCCGGAAAAATAAATAGGTTCTATGTCTTGTTGTTTTGCCAATTTATACAAACCTTGAGCTAGATAAACTTGGGCTGTAGCTGCTAACCGCTGTTTATCTTGATCTAGATTAGCTACTAAATATTTAAACAAAAAACTTGTCGAGAGCTGATTATTTTTTATCTCAGGTTCAAGGTCATAGGCTCTGGTTGAATTTTTTTCTAACAAGTCAACTGGCTGATGCTTATAATCACGTTTGTTTTCTGCAAAACCCAAAAGCACTGCCACAGCATCGAGGACTCGAGCAGTACTAGAGGTCACCACACAATTAAAGTCCTGTTGCCATTGATTTTTGAAGACTGTAAATTCCTGATTAGTAAAATATTTGTTAACGAATTGCCACACTTTTTCTGCAGGGTATATTTTTAAAAGAATTGAAACTAACATCCGAGCTGGAAACTCAATACTCATGTCACCTGACATGAGTCTATGCTCTTCAAGACTAGCCACTCGCTTAAATTTAATATTTTTATAAGTTATGGCTTCCCCACCCCAGATCTTACCATCTAGCCCCAAACCCGTCCCATCACAAGCTATAGCTATAAAATTTTCTGGTCTAGTCAAATCTTCTAGATACACAGAAGCAGCATGAGCAAAATGATGTTGAACCGTGACCAAGTCAGCCGAATATCTTTTAGCTAAATCCTGACCAAATTGACTAGTCTTAAAATCTGAATAAAAATCTACTAAAATTACGTTTGGTTTGAAATTATTTTTTTCTAAAAAATCTTGCAAACTTTTTTTGTACTTTCTAAAATTTTGATCTAACAATAGATCCCCTAAATCCTCAAAATAACTAATTTTATTATTATCAAAAAAACAATAATTCCCCGCTGATTCAGCCCCTAGAGCTAGGACGCTTTTATAAGTTGGATGTAGAAAAAAAAATTCTTTCATGCTTAGTCAAAATAAATTGATTTTTATTAACCCCTGTTGACTTGAAATTATATATTTAAAATGATAGCTTATAAATATCAATTACCCACCTGCTGGCAGTCATTCTAACTGTCAGCTTGTTCCCGAGAAGCCGCTTGTGATGTATCCCAATTGGATAAGGTTCTTTTTTACACACTGCTAAGCAAAGCCCTACCACCCTACGCTATAGCTTTGCCAAACGGTGTGTTTTTTTATCCCAGCTCAATCTTGGAAAAAATAATTTAAAAAACCTCTTAAAAATACTTACAAAATATCAGGAATATTTTTAATATCAGCCCAACAAAAAACCGGACCATCCTGACAAACATAATATGGGCCAATCGCACAATGCTGACAAATCCCAATCCCACACTCCATCCGCCGTTCTAAGCTAAAATAAATATCCTCATCAGTAAACCCCAAAACTTTTAACTCTTTGAGCACAAATCTTGCCATAACTGGCGGACCAATAACCAAAGCCACCGAGCCTTTAAGTGGCGGATTGGTTTTAAATAATTTAGTAATTACCCCCACCTGATAACCATAATCCAACTTTTTAGTAGGCTTAGTATCTAAACTAACGAATAAATTTGATTTTTGCTGCCATTTTTTGAACTCTTTTTCAAAATATAATTGACCACATTCTCGCGCTCCATAATAAATAGTAATATCTTTAAATTTTTGAGCTCCTTCTTGGGCCCACAAGATTAAAGATCGACATGGTAAAATCCCGCACCCACCTGCCACTATCAAAACATTGCGCTTCTTAATTTTGTCCAAAGGCCAGTACCCTTGACCCAAAGGGCCTCTGACCCCTAATTTATCACCTACTTTTAGCTCGTGAAGTTTAGTAGTTAAGCTGCCAACTTTTCTAACCCCAATTTCAATATATTTTTGATTGGTTGGACTACTTGCTAAACCAAACGGTGCCTCTCCAAAACCAGGAATAGAAACATCGACAAATTGTCCAGGGAAAAATTTTAAATTTTTATAATCCAATCTAAAAAGCTTAGCATCAAGAGCTAAATTATCAATTTTAATTATTTTAACTACTTGTGGTTGATAAATATTTTCCATTTATTTTTTTCTGCTATCTTTTAATAAAGTTTTTTTTGTTTTCAAAATATCAATTGAAACTGGACAAGCCTTGGTACAACGTCCACAACCCACACAGCCTGAAATCTGGAACTGAGCTGGAATTCTAACAAATTTGTGCTCATACCAAAAATGAATTCTCTTGGCATTATTATCTTGAAACTTATTTCCCCCAGCAACTTTTGAAAAATTATTATAAAAACACGTATCCCAACACCTTGTCCTTTTTCCTTGACCTTTATCTAGCTCTATCTGGTCTTGGGCATAAAAACAAAAACAAGTTGGGCAAACCAAAGCACATTTACCACAAGCTAAACATTTTTTTCCTAAGCTTTGCCAAAGTTTTTTATTATATTTACTTTGCATGGCTTTTTGTAAAGCCACCATCTCTTGATTTAATTTACCTTCCAAAACTGCCCCAGCATAATCAATATGCTGATAATCTTTAATTCCGGCAGCTTCTAAAATCTTTTGTCCTTTTTCTGAGCCAGAAAAAACTTTAATTTGACCTGTTTTAACAATTTCTATAAAAACATCAAATTTAAGATGTTCTAAAATATTTTCTTCATATTGTTTGTGCCAATGAGTATAATCTGATTTAGCTCCCAAATTTATATAACCGACAACCAAAGTCTTTCGTTTACGCGCTTGATAATATTTATCTTTTTCAAAAACAAGATCATATAAGGTTAGAGCTCGTAAATCAGGAAGACCAACGCCCAATAAAACTTGTGGTAACAGCTTATTCAAATCACTTTCTAATAATTTGTTCTGCTGAATATTAAAAAGAATCTCTTGCTGGGGTAACAATTGCTCCCGCCAAGGGTAATCTGGCAACCTACCATTAAGGTCTATTTCTGAAATATCTGTTACCTCTTGAATTAAAAATCTTCCTCCAGGCTTTTCTAAAACTGGAGAATAAAGAATATTATTCTTAGCTAAATATTTAAAAAAAGACGTTAATTGTTTATAATTCATGCTAAAATTATAACATTTTCTCAATAAATAAAAAAGCCGTCCCGACGACAATGCAACGTCAAATGGACGGCTTGTTCACACAACCACAGGAACGGAACCGGCAGAAAATTGGAGACAGCTAGCTGTGTGAGCCTGATGACCTGGGTCAACTCCTTAGCACTGTTTTGCGGATTTGGAGCTGATATCTAAGGTCCACGTTAAAAGTACGACAGAGGAGAGGATGGCATGGCTAATTAGATTATACACCTTTCTAAAAATCATGTAAAATACGCTTACAAGGAGAGATGGCTGAGCTGGTTGAAGGCGCAGCTCTCGAAAAGCTGTATACCAGCAATGGTATCAAGGGTTCGAATCCCTTTCTCTCCGC
>Ga0075116_10000039_pt1 | contig 56164 bp, 60 predicted proteins | sample AntAceMetag02UKC_FD_69786 | JGI IMG/M metagenome (GOLD analysis project Ga0075116, IMG submission 69786) | Saline lake microbial communities from Ace Lake, Antarctica- Antarctic Ace Lake Metagenome 02UKC | ecosystem: Environmental > Aquatic > Non-marine Saline and Alkaline > Saline | place...
TATTACACTTTCATCAGCATTAATGTGGTTTATCGTGTTTAGGCTACCACCAATAATAGCGCAATCTGTAGCAGCAGCATTTATAACTTGACTATCCGTTGTTATATTCCCGTGAACATCTAATTTATTTGTTGGTGTTGCTGTTCCAATACCTACATTACCACCAGCAGGATTTAAGGCTAAATCTTGAACACCACCTAATGGTGTTAAAGCCAAAATAGATGGTATAGCATAACTATCATAATCCATTCTTAATCTATCTGTTGTGCCAGCAGCACCAGCACTTTGAATAGTTCCATCAACGTGTAATGATACTTCTGCACCTACTTTAATACCTAAATTACCACCAATATAATGAGTACCTGTGCCCCATGCTTCAAAATGGTCTGATTTAACTGAAAATATACCAGTGTTATTACCGTGACCATTTGGTCTTAAAAATATACATTTACCGACAGCACCAGAATGAATATATATATTACCAGACGAATTACTAAACGAATTACCAACAGCAGCATATTCTGTTGCTACAAAATAATCTCCTCTAACAACACCATCTACATCTAATTTATATGATGGTGTTTTTCCAATACCAACTTTACCACTCGTTCCTCCATCACCAACAACACTCATTATTGTATTACCATCAGTCTGGAACTTATGTATACCACCATTAAAAGTATCTTCTATATCATAAAATTGCGTGTAAGCTCCAGTATATTCAAAATATACATTACCACGTGTGCCAGAAGAGCCATACATTGAAATACCAGCCTTTTCTGTAGTTACTGCGCTATTCAATTTTAACCACACTTCATCAGTATCACCTATAAGTGTTAAATCTGTACCATCCCAAGTCAACCCGCTTGAACCAGTTAATGTGTTACCAGTACTACCATAACCAATATATGTTGATGTTAAACCTACACCATATATTTCTCCTTGAACTTCTAAATCACCTTCAATTAATAAATCTTTATATGTGTTTAAATCATAATAAGTTGTTAACTCACTTGAAGTTCCGATAGCATTTGAGTACTTTTCTATGCCAGCATAACTACCTTCATTTTCAGTACCAGTTCCGCTTTCATATATTGCTGCCATATCATCAGCACTTATAACAGCATTATGTATTCTTACATCATCAAATGATGTATTTGCATATCCACTTGCCGCATACCTTGTACCTATACCATCATTATAACTACCTTCTTGATATGAAAAAGCGCCAGAATTATCTAATACATTATCTACATATAATTTTGCCGTTGTACCATCAAATGTTACAGCTATCCAATACCAAATACCACTATTCAAAACCTTATTACCTGTTACAGATTTTGTTACGCCATCCCAACCAACAAGGTATAATTTAGAACTTACTAATTGTATATTTCTTCTACCACCAGCATTTCCTATCCAATCTTGGTTAGTAGTTGTATTTAACTTAACCCAAGTAGTATAAGTAAATGAAGCATTATCACTAAAACCCCAATTATCACCACAATTTATATATTGAGGATATGTATTTAAGTCTAACGCTTCATTTATTTTACCAGCAACACTGTGGTCTTCTGTGTTAGCACCAACTAAAGTACCATTATTACTACCATAATTATCTAATACTGTTGTACTAGCTAAATCATCATTCATTAAGTAATGAGATACTAAATAAGTTGAAAGATTTCCACCTTCTGTTCCTACAATACTATCCACACCGCCAACTAGATATCTACCATTAACACTTAAATCACTACCATCCCAAGTCAATTCTGTTGAACCTGTTAATAGATTAGAAGTATTACCATATCCAATATAAGTATCGGTTAATGTTGTACCTGTTAATATATCATCAACTTGTAATGTACTATCAACCAATCTACCATTAGTAGTAGCAACAGGAATATAAGTATCAGTTAAGTTAGCACCATCATTAAGTATTACACCTTTTCTATAATTGGTAGAACCATATTGAAGTTCAATATGCCTTATACCCATGTAACTACCATTTCCCCAATCATTTTCAAATTTGAAAGCATAAAATTGATATGCTGTTGAGTTTGAAAATGTTATGTATTTCGGGTCAACTTGGTCTAAAGCAATATGTTCTTCCATTTGACCAGCTGCAATATAAACCCAAGTTCCATCATTAACATAAACTTGGTCATCATAATCTGCTTGTGTATTTGAACCCCAAATAGTAAAATCTTTTACACCAGCATTTGTAGTACCACCGAGTGAATGTGAATTTTCATAATATATTCTATTTGCTAATACAGGAGTATTATATTTAATATGAAATCTTTGATTTATTGGAGAACCATTCGCACTATACCAAGCTCGATTAACTGGTGTACCAGTTAAGATTTGTGCTGGATTTGTTGCTCTATACGACCAATACTGTGTACTAAATTTTGTTGTTGCAATAGTATATAAACTTGAAAATGTTGGTGGATAAAATGGTGTATAAACTGCCGCACTTGGTGTAGTAATACCAACATAATAATCATCACTCATAAATTCAACAACACCAGTTTCACTATCAGTATTCAAATCTCCACTATTAAATTGTAATGGTGCTTCATCAGTTGTTCCAGCTGGAAGTATTAATCTACCAGTCATTGTATCACCAGTTATATGGACAAAATTGCCGTGGACAAAAGGAGATGCTGCAAAAATGTTTTCAATGTTAGTATTTCCAGAATATATTGTCCCCCCAGAGAGACTTGCGGCATATAATGTATTAAACGTAGAATTCCCTGTTACCACAAAATCCCCATTAACGGTTCCACCTGTCAGACCTAAGAATGAATTAGAACCAATTTCAAATACATTAGTACCATCAAAAGAATATAATTTTCTATCTGAGGTATTTAGAGCAAGTTCACCCTGTATGATATAGTTTAATTCTGTACCAGTAGTTCCCGTAGGTGCCTTATTAGGCACAGCAGTCCTCTTTGGCAAAAGTCTTACATTTCTTGTAGCCATATTTCGAAATTATCTAATTTCTATTTCAACAGCCTATAGAGGCCTAAATTTCAAAAACTATATAGTTTTCTATAAATAGCTTAAAAATTTATACTGAAAAAGATTTAATAATTTTTTTTCTCCCCTATTTATAATAAAATTAAAACTATATTGATATGGCAGATATGTTTAGACCAGTTCCTGTAGAACAGGAACCCAAACGAAAAAACAGGTTCACACTTGAATTCCCAACAGAATTGGGTATCGATTCTTATTTGGTGCAAACATCTGGTAAGCCGAAAATTGAGATTAACAATGTAGAAATCCAATACATGAACACAAGCACATTTGTTGCAGGTCGTTATAAGTGGGGTACGCTTGATATTGAATTTATCGACGTAATAGGCCCTTCTACGACTCAAAAGGTTATGGAATGGGTTAGACTACATGCTGAATCTGCAACTGGACGCATGGGTTATGCTATTGGATACAAGAAAAATCTTGTACTAAAAGCTCTTGACCCTGTTGGAATAGAAGTAGAGAAGTGGACGATGGTTGGTTGTTTCATCACGAATGCTGAATTCGATGACTATGACTATGGTGCAGACGACTTAAGTAAAGTTAAAATCACTATCCAGCCAGACAGATGCTTGTTAGCAGCGTAAGCTTAACAGTTATAAACCAACATAGACAGTCATATTGGCTTCGCTGTCTGGTACCACAATATATACATTAGACATATACAAAAGGTCTGTAACTTCATTTTTTACATATAATTGATAATCTCCGTAAGTGGAGGCTGACCAAGAAAATGCAAATGCGGCTCTTTCCGCATTTGTTAACGTTTCGCTTATTGTTAATCCTGTATATAGAGAGCCATCTTTAAACATTTGAGCATCGAAAGTTGCAGCCGATACTGGGTTGTTTAAATAATCAAAAGATAAAACATTTTCATATATTGTGCGTCCTGTTGTTATTTTCATGACTTTTTGTTATAAATAGTTATTTATATAAATTTATTTTTCATTGCATTGAAATTTTGTGTAACTTCTGGCTGCAATAATTCTTTATTATAGATTTTTATGTTCGCTAAATTACCATGTAGACGATAAAAAGTTACACTACTATACCTCCCCAAATAAAAAGCCGAATTCCAACTATTAGTTCCAATATATTGACTATCATACACACCATTAATATATGTTTTTGATAGTAACCCAGCCGAATTATACGTATATGTATAATATGTCCATATATTATCTGGTATAACACCAGTTGTAAAATAATTACCAGCAAATTGTTGTAACACATAACCACTAGTTGAAATTAGAATCCTACGCAAACCAGAATAACCCATAAATGCTCTATAATTACCCGTATTAATTAAATACATCCAACCACATATTGAAAAATCTGTCGATGTTAAATTTAAACTAGGTACAATACCATAATCATCATCAAAAGGACCTCTAAAATATAAACTCCCACCATTGGACGAATCAAATGCTGGACTATTAATTAGTGTAGCGTAATTACTATCAACTAAATTAGTCCATGTATCACCACTTTTCGGATAAGATTTTTTGTTAGCTGCATCTAAATACAACACCAAATCATCTGTTACTATTTTTGGGCCTATTTTCATAATCCAAACCTTCCTCTAACAGCATTAAAATTTTGTGTTACTTCTGGTTGTAATAATTCTTTTTGGTGAACCATTATGTATGCTATTTTACATTCTAATTCAACAGTACTTCTACTAGCTATACTAAAATCTTGCCTAGTTCCTTGCGTATCTAAATTGCCCTGTGTAAAACCTGTAACAGAATCTACAAATGAACCATTCCTATAAATTGATATAGAATTAGTACCATTAAAAGTTCCCACATCCATATACCAAATATTTGCTGTTGGAAAATCCCACGACAAACCCAATCTATTACCCGCATCTATATCGCTAGATACTGTGAAACCCCAATTAGCAGAACCACTTTGACCCAGAGATATGCCATTGTACGGACTTGTTGTTTTTCTTTCAAAAATACCGCCTCTTAAAGTTGAATTGCCTGGGAGTTGATATATAATTGTAACACTAAAAGGTCCTGTAGGTGGAATAACATGAGTCGGAACTTCTGCTTTATCATCTACACCGCTAAAATAAAAATAACCACCATCGCCAGTATTAAAAACTGGACTATCTATTAAATTTGCATCATTCCTATTTCCGCTCAAATCTTTCCAAACATCACCTGTTCTTGGATATGACTTTTTATTTGCAGCATCCAAATATAATGTTAATTCATCTCTTATAATATATGGTCCTCTTACTATCATAATCCAAATCTCCTTCTTAAAACATTAAAATTTTGTATAACTTCTGGTTGTGATAAACTTCTGTTATACATTTGTGTTATGGCATTTTTACCATAAAATTGATACAAGTTTCTATTTATATCCCTACCTATTCCTGTTAACAATGTAGTTGAATTGATTGCGCCAGATGGGATAGAACCCATTTGATTACATGATACAATATTGCCATTTTTATAAAGTGCTAAAACACCTGTATTTTCATCATATGTTGCAACAATATAATACCAATTGCCGACTGCAACTTCACTAGAGATTGACCGTAAATTAGTGAATGATGCTGCGGCTGTTTTTACATAAAAATCTAATTGTCCACTATTAGCATGATTTGTTAAGTAATATGAATAAGCAGACGCACTCCAACGAGCCATAATTGTATTATATCCTAATAAAGAATCCCAATTAACCCAAACACAAATTGACATTGATGTTGGGTTTAACGATGTATTGTTTCCGAATGACACATAATCTCCATCTTGTGAAAATTGCATAACACCACTATTTATAGCCTCAAAGTCAATATTTACCATCGCCCCATCGTTTCTATGCCCACTCATGTCAGTCCACACCGCTCCGCTACCTGGATAAGACTTTTTATTTGCCGAGTCTATATATAACACCAGACCATCTGTTACCATTCTATACCTTGAAAATACTGCCATTATAATAACCTCGCTCCTAGTTTAAAATCCCAAGTACCACTTACGATATCTGTTAATAATCTCACATTACCACCAGAGATATCCATACTAAATGTTACTCCAGTTGTTGAACCACCTAAATCAGATGTGCTTGATTCGGTATATTCTACATTTGTACCATCCCAAACTGACATAATAGTACCAGCCCTAAGCGTTGTTCCACTCTGAACAAAGTAATCAAAATATCCAGCTGTTGCTGTGGTTGAACTAAATGAATATAATAAAATTCCTGTATCTGCTGTTAAACTATATGATTCTGATGAATTCAATATTGAATAACCGTCAGAATGAACACCAAATATTGGTAAACCAGAAATATCATTTATTGATAATAATTCACCATCTAAATCATCAGTTACACTAAATAATTGTCCATTAGTCCCATATAAATTTAATACAGATGAACCAGAGGTGTTTGTTGTTATATCTAAAGATTTTTCTATTGATGCGCCTCCTGTTACTGTTAGGCCACTATAAATATAAGTTTCAGCCGATGTTGCCCTAAGAGCTTCAACTCCGTTTGCTATTAGAGAAACTTCTAAAGGATTTCCCCCAATGCCAGTATTCATAAACGACCTATCTGGAATTATATTTGGATTTACAAAAGATGACTGTTCATTTAATATAGCCCAATAAGATGCAGATGCATATTGAAAAGCTGTGTCTAAAAAAGAAAATTGTTTATCATTTCCCGTACCAACATTAAATTGACTAGCAGACACATCTGAAATAAAAGTACCACCTGTAAAAGTAATTAAAGTTCCAAGACTAAGATTACCAGTCATTGTATCACCAGTGATATTTACATATCTAGCATCTCCTATTGTTTCTGTTATAATATCAGCAACCTGTAACGAACTATCAATTAATCTACCATTAGTTGTTGCAACGGGAATATAACTATCAGTTAGGTTTGAACCATCAGATAATATAATTCCTTTTCTAGGATTACCACCCAAAGCGCCAGTTTGTAACTCAATGTGTCGTATTGACATATAAATTTCCGATGCATCCGCCCAATTATCAGCAATTTTAAACGCATAATATTGATATGCAGTAGTATTGGTAACATATACAAATTTAGGGTCAGCTATATCTGAACCTGAGTGTTTTTCAAATTGATTAACATCACAAGTCAATTCAACCCAAGTGCCATCATTAGCATAAGTTAAATCAGTGAAATCGCCAGCAGTATTAGAACCCCACAGAGTAAAATTCTTAACACCTGTATCAGTGAACCCACCAGATGAATGTCCATTCTCATAATAAATCCTTGTAATTGCCTTACTAGAGCCTAAATCAATGTGCAATCTTTGGTTTGTGTTTGTTCCATTAACACTAATCCAACTAATATATTTCCAATTTCCCGTTAATGGTAACGTTGGGTCAGTTGCAAACCAAGGTGAATATGTTGTACTAAACGTAGTTGTTGCCTTTACATAACTAGTAGTTTGTGTTGGTGGATACTCTCCATTATAATCAGCAACCCTAATTGTACCATAATAATCGTCATCAACAAATTCAATTGCTCCTTGCTCTTTGGTTGTTAATAAAACGCCAGATACAAATTTCAGTGGTGCAACTGTAGTTGAACCAGAAGTTAAGGTAAGATTACCAGTCATTGTATCACCAGTGATATTTACATACCTAGCATCAAGTTCTTCGCCTCTATAATCAAACGATGTTGCACTTAACGCTGTGGTTGTATCAAATCTATATAAACTATCATTCCAATAAGCAAAACCATTCACTATTGGCGAATTCTCTCTTGTTGCCACAGCCTGTGTATCACCCGATACACCAACTCTAAAATCATCGGTGGATTCATTAAATAAAAATAAATAATTTTGCCATCCACCTCTATCTATTTCAATGCCCGCTGTACCTTTAGTAACGCCAGAAATATCAGTTCTACCAGAAAGATAATTAAGTGTTAATAAATTATCAGATATTAATACATTTTCGGTTGTTGCACTGATAACAGGACCACTAACTATTAAACTGCCAGAAATTCTTGCATCACCGTCAATTTCTAAATTTCCCGTCATTGTGTCACCAGTAACATTTACATATCTAGCGTCACCAATAGTTGGTGTTATTATATCAGCAACCTGTAACGAACTATCAATTAATCTACCGTTAGTAGTTGCTACTGGTATGTAATCTTCTGTTAAATTAGTTCCGTCATTTAATATAATACCTTTTCTTGGACTAGAGCCACCTGATTGCAACCCTACTCTTCTTAAACCTATGGCCATACCGCTCCCATAGTTAGCTGCACATTTAAACGCATAATATTTATATGCAACTGTATTAGTAACATAAATATATTTAGGGTCAGCTTGATTCGCGTCAACATGTCGCGTCATTACAGAAACATCGGTAGTTAATTGAACCCATGTACCGTCATTATTATAAACTAAATCATCAAAGTCTGACTGAGTATTAGAGCCCCATAATGTAAAATTTTGCACACCAGCATCAGTTAAAGAACCATCCTGGTGTAAATTTTCATAATAAACTTTTGTTATTACCTGAGCAATATGTAAATTAATATGTAAACGTTGATTTGCTGTTGCGCCTACAGAAACCCACGCATTCCAATTTGCAGCGCCTATTAAACTTGTACTTGGATTGGCAACATATGGTGCTTCATATTGAACCGTCTCACTTGTTGCTTTTATGTATGTAGAAGTATACGCTGGTGGATTTTGACTTACGTAAGGGTCTAAACCAATATTTGCATAATAATCATCGGTTAAATATTCTATAGCGCCAGAAATTTCCGTGGTTAATAATGGACCACTTTGAAATTGTAATGGAGCAGTTATTGTTGTTCCAGGTGTTAATATAAGACTACCCGTCATTGTGTCACCGCTTACATTAACATAAACATCATTTACATCAACAAACATCAAACTATCACCAGATAATTTTAAAAAATCACCCGTAGAACCCGCTGTTGTAGGAAATGTATAAGCATTATTAAATTTAATTTGACCATCTATAACAGCAAACCTTGTTGGTGTACTTGTTTCACCATTTGCAGCCGTTTTTAATTCGAAAGTTACACCATGACCAGTAGATGACCAATTTTCACTAGCTTTAACTTTAATATTAACACCTAAGGAATCAAAGTTGGCACTAGGGTTACCATCTGAACCTCTAAATTGAATGGTACCTATACCATTATTAATTAATAGCCCACTATTACCACTTAGTCTTTTTGTAAACCTAAATTGTGGTGTACTAGTATTATATGTTAACAAAGAAGCATATGGTACACTAGAACCAGAATAAGTTGTAGTGCAAAATGCTGCGTTGGCACCAAAATCTAAACCATCATAATTTATACTGTATGGTCCAGCTGGAAATACCGTAGAACCTGATGAACCGTTGCTCATAATTAAATCACCCGTCATTGTATCACCAGTAACATTAACATATCTAGCATTATTTTGAGCTATTGTTTGGTGAATATCAGTATTTCCAGTATGCGTATTAAATATAGAATCTAGTGTAAAAGCTGATAAATTAACAAAGTAAGCTGATAAACCATCTGTTCTATCAAAATATAATATTGATGAATTTAATGTAGCAGCCGTTGTATAAAAATTATCACTAGAAATACCGCTTAAGTTTGAACCATCTCCATAAAATGTTGTTGCTGATATTACTGTTCCATATATTGTCTCTGCACTTAATACTGTTGTGTAAATTGTGTTTGCAGTAACCCCAGCAAGAAAATCAGTTTCACCATAAACAGTTCCACCTGAAAATGTATCGCTTGGTATTGGCTTAATATAAGTTCCCATGTAATTGTTTTTTTATAAATAGTTTAAAATTTATTGGTCATGTAATCATTTTTTAAACTATTTATAAAAGAATAAAAGTATTTTATGGGCGCTACAATTAGACTATATAGGAGATTTTACCAAATAAGCTCTACAGGCAGTGAAGACACCTATAGTTTATTCACTCCAAGTGAAATAGTAAGTACAAATGTTTACCTTAAAAATACTAGCACATTAATTGAAAACGTATCTGTACAAACAGAGGAATCCACAGGGGTTTATTATGTTGATTTAAATGCAGCATTGTACTCTTTTGACAATACATATGATTTAAAATGGACTGTTAAATACGTTACAGGGGGAGAAAACAAAGTATTAACTACTTCATTTAAATTACACCCAATTAATATAGCAAACAGTATCGATATTGAAATAGTAACTGAGAAATTTGAAATTGAACTGGAACCAAATGAATTTGAAGTAATAATTATATAATATGAGTAACCAGATTTTTAAAATAAAAAGGAACGACACGTTACCAGCTTTACAGTTAAATATTGTATCTAAAGGGAATTTAGGCCAAAAAATAGATTATAATCTTAGCGGAGTAAGTTCTATTTCTTTTTCTATGGCAGATGAGTGTAACAATCTAAAAGTGTATCAACAATCCGCACAAACCATTTGTCACTCAGAAGGAACAATACAATACAACTGGCAAGATGGAGATACAGATACATCGGGTACTTATCGAGGAGAATTTGAATTAACTTATGCTACGGGACAAAGAATGTCTCTCCCTCAAATGGGAAGTATAAAAATAGAAATCTTCGACGATATAAATTCTTTCGATTAAATAGGTTTTCTGGCACTCTTTTTGCCTTATTTATAAGTAAAAAAAGCTATGAAAAAATTACTACTTCTAATCACAATTTTAATTACGTCAATCTTCTCATATTCACAAGTAGATGATTATGATGATGTTTATTATTCACCCCCTAAAGATACAATATATATTGTTGATACCGTTTACGCGGATGCCGCTGTAGAGGAAAATACGTATATTACCAACAATTATTATGATGAGTATGATTATAATGATTATGAGGACTACGGATACACAAAAAGAATCCATAGGTTTCACAGAGGTTATTCTCATGGATATTATTCAAATTACTATTCAAACTACTATTTCTTATTTTCTGTAGGTGGAGCTGATTGTTATTTCTCAAATTATTACTACCCATATTACTACGGACATTATTACCGTCCACATCACTATTGGGGATATAGACCATACTATTATGGTTACAGTTCACACCACTATTGGGGATACAGTCACTACTATTCTCACAATAACCACGGATATTGGAATGGGTATAATGACGGCTATAACGATGGAAATTATAATAACTGGAATTATACCACATCAAACAATAATAACATTTATTATGGTCACAGAGAAAATGGTTCAACAAGCGGAACTGGTCACAGAACTCCTGCGATTACTTCTACTTCCACTAGACCGTCTGCTACCACAACCAAACCTGTTACATACACTAGACCATCAAATTATACATCTAGCAAAACCAATAAACCATCTACATATAAAAAGCCGAATACTTATACAAGACCGACTTCAACATATAAAAAGCCGAATACTTATACAAGACCGACTTCAACATATAAAAAGCCGAATACTTATACAAGACCAACTTCAACATATAAAAAGCCGAATACCTATACAAGACCGACTTCAACATATAAAAAGCCGAATACATACACAAGGCCGACTTCAACATATAAAAAGCCGAATACTTATACTAAGCCTAGCAGTTCAAGTAGGGCTAATTATAGTAGACCAAGCAGCTCGCCTAGCAGGTCAAATAGTTCTTATAGTAGACCAAGCTCTTCGAGCAATAAATCACACTCTCGAAGTTCATCTAGCTCATCTTCTTCAAGAAGAAGATAAAAAAAAAGGGAGGCTATCATGTCTCCCTTTTATATTTTTAAAAAATTTCTCAGTCTAATACGCTCCTCCATCAAGCACATCCAGCTCCGTCAACACTCTCACTCCATTCGGACTAACAGTTGTTCCGCTTTCTCGAATTCGAATATCATATAAATTTGTAGCGAATGAGCGATTGTTAGCGCCTATACCAGTCCCTCTAATATCAAAGTATGCAGTAGTTCCACTTACCCCCAACCCATCCTGGACTTCCCACCCAGCTCCCAAAGAGGTCACTGATGTATCACCAGTAGGATTAAAGTTCATAGTAATTCTATTATCTTCAATATAAAGCTGTCCAGTATATGCGCTAATAGCTGCTCCATACACAGTTAAATTCCCGTGAATAACCAAATCTCCCACGCCTGGACTAGCTATTGAACCCCCTGAGCCTATCTCTCCATTTGTAACATACATGGTACTTGTAGATTCATTATACTGAAACCCTGTTTCTCCTGTAAGAGAACCATCACTAGCAATGTAAACTATTTGGCTTGGTGTTAAATTTGTTGTAATTCCAGAAACGGCTAAATTATAAGCGTATACGTTTTGCCAATAAGCAGAGGGTGAACCTAAATTATAAGCACCATCTACACTTGGCACAATGTTGCCGCCAGCTGTTGTTGCACTTCCAAGAATTGTGTTTGCAAGTACATTTAAATTATCAATTGTGAGTGATGATGCAGATATAGAAGGTACAAAAAGTGTACTTGAAGATGCGACATAAGAAAATTGAGAACTTGCAGAAAACTCTCCTCCATAATTATACTGAACATTATAATCACTTCCAGCTGCAGATGAACTAATATCAGCAATATTCGCCAATATCATTCCAGCACTTGTTGTACCACTTAAAAATTGGCCAGCCATATTAGTTACGCCAGCATATTCAGTAATAGTTCCACCAGAACCAATTATAAAATTATTGTTAATATTTAAGCTAGTTAGTTTTGAGCCAACTTCAAATACTGTCGGTTGCCCGCCTGCTGGAATAAAACTACCGCCTGTATACCCAGAAAAATATAAGATACCATCAAAAACGTTTACAAACGGCTCTCCATAAAAAGCATTAATAGGAACACTTCCACCAGTAGAGATTTTTTTTCTTAATTTATATCTAATATCTTTTAACGCCACAATACACCATTTATTATAAATAGTATTTTTTTGTTAATTTTCAAGCTAAATTATAACCAAAAAAAAAGAGGGAATTTTTATCCCTCTTTAATTTTTTTATGTTTGAGACCTTTTAAAAGTCTTCGAAGTTTGCGCCAGCTGGAAGCACTTGGAAAGTAAGGTCAATGTATTCTACAGTTCTTGTAGGTTTCAATTGAATCTTTCCTACCAATGTGTTTCTATCAATTGTATCATTGTTATTGTTTGAATCGTCCATTACAACCTTAAAGGAATATAATCCTCTTTGATTTTGGATTTGTAACAATATTGGTTCAACTTTAGCTAAGAATTGGTCACGAATCGTTTGGTCATTTTGCTCGAACAATAATGTTAATGAAGCTGCTGCAACAAGCCTTCTAACTTGAAGAAGAAGTCTTCTAACATTAATTCTATCAAGAGCTGATTGACGTTGTTGTAAAGTTTTTTGTCCTAAAATTACGATTCCTTGTTGTACAAAAGAAGCAATTGGATTAACTCTACCTCTATAAAGAGTATCTCTACTGTTTTTATTTAATTTAACATCAGTTTTCTTAATACTTGAACCAGCGATACCTCTATTAAAACCTGCAGGTGCGTACCATGGGTTCGCTACACTATCTGTCAAAGCGATTGCTTTAATTGCAAGCAATGTAGCAGGCTGATAAGTATATTTACCTGTATTGTTGTCCACAATTTGAATCCATGGCCAGAATGTTGTTGCATAATTAGAATCCACTCCTGTTGACTCTAATAAATTTACAACTTCTTCTGGTGTTCCCTTGGTTTGTCCAACAGTTATCCTTGGAGCATCAATTACATAAAGTGAATCAGCTCTTTCTTCGATTACATCAAGAGCATACTTGATAATATCATAGTTATGGCTGAAATCGATACCTGGAGTTGCGAATAAGTTAATATCAACATCTTCTGGATTTTCAAACGTGTCAACCGCTGATTTAAATGCGTATACATTTGCTTGATAAGCATCTGTGAATAATGCGTAAGGGTCAGATGACATTTGATATTTGTCCCATCCATCAAATCCGCCGTAAGGAGATACGGTAAATTTCAATTTATTTTTATCAATTAAAGTCCCAGCCACATTTGTATATGCAGTAAGAGAATTTAAACTTCCACTTTCAAACTGAGTAGAGTTTGCAGTATTCTCAAGGTGAAAACCTTTAATTGTTGTTTTTCCTGTTGCTACACCACCTTCATACTCAAACATATCTGCTTCTAAACTCTTAACTTGATTAGAAGTTGAAGCCGCTGCGTTTGTGTTTGTATATCCTTTTTCAGAAAGTCCAAGATATGTTTTGAAAATTGAATCTCCTGATAAGTATCCAGTTTTATAATAAAATACTGGAGGTGTTGCCTCACTAACCGTTGTGCCTCCTCTAAGCTCATATCCTCTAAATCCAGAAGGAACAGCATTAGAAGGAATTGCATCAGCCAACTCTAAAGCTATAAAGCTAGATTTGATTGGGAATTCTTCATCATAAGTTCCAATTACCTTAGCAATATAATTCTCAGCTGTGTCATCAAGAGTCATATTTGAAAATCTCTCAAGAGCCGTTGCGCCAACCTCAGCATCTGTATCAGAGAATCTTCTAACAATAACATCAAAAGTATAATTAACAATATCAATATTTGATATCGAAATTTTCAATTCTGTGTTTGCCGCGTCACCATCAGAAATAGTTCTGAACTTAAACAAATTTCTTACTTGTCCACCAATAACTCTGGATACAATCCAAGGAGTTGTTGCATGTGTATATTCATTCTCAAAATCTGTATAGTTAACATCTGTTTTATAAACTGGCGTTGCTTGTACATTTACAATATCACCTCTTGATGTTGCTTCTCTAATAAAATGAGGATAGATTTTTTCCACATAGAAATTAGGAACCTCATCTAAAATTTCTGTTGTTTTTCCAAGAATCTTAACAATGTAATTATCTTTTGTTTCATCTAAGGAAACTGTATAACTATTTCCAGATTCAGCCCCCACGAATGGACCTGTACTTCCACTTATTGTGAAGTCTCCCAGCGGAGATGTTGGAGCGGTCAATATTTCGATATCACTTTCCAAAGTATAATAGAAAGCTCCACTGATTTGATTTCTCTTACTTCTCAGTATTGCAAGTGTTGCACCTGAATATTGTCCATTTGCCTCGGCCGTATAATCAGCTACAAGTAACCATCCATTTGAATTTTCAAAACCTGCGTCAGAACCGTCTTCTTTCCCTGTTCCAAGTACTCTTGTCACTGTTAAATCATTAGCCTGCGCCAAAAACGAACTCGCTACATAAGGTAAAGGCAAGTCTGGAGACGTACCACCGAATCTTAACAGAAATTCATCTGATGTTGCAATTTTTATTGGTTCAAAAGCTGGTCCTTTTTCTGTAAGTCCAGCTAATCCCAATCTTGTTATTCCAATCCTAGAAGCGAAAACGCTAAAATCTTGTTCTTTAGTATAAACGCCTGGGGATACAAAGATAGTCGTTGCCATATTTTATCAATTTTTTGTATATTCTATAACTTTTTTATAAATAGATAAAAAAAGTGTTAATTAATTTATTTCTCTGAAATTTTAATAGAAATTTTAGTAATTGTATTTACACGCTCAAACTTTGTAGGGTCAATCAACTTTCCATGTACTGTTATTGGAAAAATAATCTGATACACACGTTCACTCGCAATATCCTCAATACTATTTTCTTCCGAAGGTTCTTCAATGATAGAAGTTACATCATATCCATTTATTTTAAGATACCCCTGACCATCTGAATAAGCTTGATACATCATCATCTCATAAAAATCATCTACATCTTCGGTATAATGTGCAACAAATCTTATCTCATAAAAAATATCAACATATACTGGTTGTGGTATTTTATAAATATCAAACCCTTTAAGAGTTCCATCAAAAACAGGAACCTTTACAAATTTAAAAGGCTTGTGTTTTGGAACAGTATATCTAAAAGGAGCAGTTCCTCTTTTCACTGCAGTTCTATACATTGAAATATATGGACGACTCACCTCTTCCCCATTCTCATTCCTCATATCTTTCCAGTTCATCTTCCTCTCAGCCCACAATTCATGCATTGTATGAATAACAGGAACTTTCTTCATTTTCCCGTTTTCATCCATCACACTAAAATTAAAATCTTTTAAAAATCCCATGAGCCCAAGCCCAAAATCTTCTAACTCTAATTTTTGTGGTAAATAAGCGCTGTTTTCAAACTGTCTATCAAGGTTTGCATCAATGTTATCTAATACCGACATACTCTTTTTAATATAAATAGTTTAAAAATTACTTGATTTCTTGAATAATATTTCCTAATATTGCAGTGACTGTTTTATCCTGTGACTCTTTTATTTCAGGGGCGTTGGTTTTCGAACACAGGAGTTTTGTGCACTGGTATGCTGATACACAGAGACTTATAAAACAAACAACCTATCTCCAAATTGTCGAAAGACAAGGAAGGGGGTAGGGGGTTGGTTTTTCCAGATTTTGTCCCTAATTTGCTGAATGAGATATAGACCTAACTTTTAAATTAGACATAGAAGTATACATTAGATAAAAGTTAAAGATTAGATAGAAGTATCCTATCATATAGAATTTTTTTTCAGCAGCGCGTTTTATCTTGCTTTGAAAATATCTTCATCAATTTCGACAGCTTCTATTGAAATAAAGAATTTTCTATCACCACCCCACGAATGTTGATTGCTAAACTGGGAATGTCCATCATCAATGATTTTATAAAATTGACCTTTAAATTCAAGAAAATCGCCCATACGCATTGATGAGATTATTTCATTATCACTTTTGCGCCATATCAATTTAAGTTCTTCTAAGTGTTCAATATAAATGTGAGCGGTGAAATTACCCATTCCTTTCTTTATAGGTCCACCCTTAGATTGAAAACTAGGTTTATCTACTGTTACATTTATTCTTCCAAAGACTTCTATTTCTGGCATCCAAACTTTTTGTTTAGCTTCGCCATAAAGTTTGTGAGTTTTTGTTTTCTTAAGGTCAATACGATATAGGAGGAAACTTTCTAAGAGAATTTTCTCTGTAATTTCCCTGCCAGCTTGGTGAAAGAATTCAGCTTCTTTTTCACCAAAAAACAACTTAATACCTTTTTTGTTGTTTTCGTGCTCTTTTACCTTTTCAGGTTGCTTTCCTATTTCGTCTATATTTGACATATTATTAATTTGTAAATCTTACATCACTAGGAATCAAAGAGTTTCTATGAACCCTAAAAATGAAAGATAGTGTTTTTTCATTGTTCGATAAATAATCAATTGATACTTCGTTATTAAATTTCATAGCAGATACAACATCTATTAAACCGTTGGTTAATTTGAATATTTTATTATCAACATAAATCCATTCGTCGAATTTCATAAGACCATCTTTGAATATTTTTTTAGCTTTATATGCATTTTCAAACCTTGGGGCTTCTGTTAAAAGATTTATTTGTTCTTTAATCGTAGCTCTTATTTTATTTTCATGTGATTCGTCTAACATTTTATGCCTTTTATTTATAGCAGTTTCTAATAATTTTTCTAACCATATCCAGGCCTCTTTTTTACCTTGGTCAGTAATTTGCACATCTTTATAGTCAACTCCATCTTCACTGTCTTGCCATGCTCGATATCCCTTTTCTGTTTTTTTGAGTTGGTTGCCAGCTTCTACAGGAGGAATTAATACATATTTACGATGCATATTTATAAATCCTTTTCTTTCTAAATCCCAAACATATTTTTTTTCAGAGTAATAATCACTACTTATTAGACTATAAGCACGAGTTATTTCAACTTTAAAATACATTACAGGACATTCCCAATCGCCACCAGCCATATACATCTCTGCTTTAACTTCATATTTAACTGGTTGGTCTTTTCGAAGATTCTTCTTTATGTAGAAAGCTTTCTTTTCATTGGTTGAATCATTGTTTTCTAGGTCAAAATTTATTTTTTGAAAATCTTGAGCTTCTTTTATAACATCTATCCATGCACCATCCACAAGACTGTGATAATTGAAAATTTCTTTTTTCTTATCTTGTTTTCTGGAGGAAATTGATTCTCGTACCAGTTTTCTTATATGTTTTTCATTTTCTACCACAAATATAATCCCATTGGTCCATAACTTAAGCTTGTATTTACAGCATCTTGAATAGCCGCATTTCTTTCCATGATTTTATCATAATTAAGCTCTGTTAATTGTTCTTTAAGTTCGTCTCTGAGCATTTTTTGGTCTTCTCTACTAGTAGCGATTAAATCATCTTTATTTAGAGTTAATACAGCATCTGGAATTGGCAATTCTCCATTAAACTTACCTCTTATACCAATACCTAAAACTTCTTTTGCTAACGCTTGGGCGTATTTTTTAACCCATGTTTGAGCTACAGAATTTAATTGATTATATGCAATATAATTAAGTTGAGCATCTCCAGGAGAAGAAACTAATCCATTTCCTTGATATCCTGCGTCAATTTGTTCTTGTGTATGGCCAGTAAATCCAGGATTAGCTGTATTTCCAGAATATTCTGGATTTCCATAATTCCCGTATCTATCGTAATATCTGTAAAATAATCGCCCAGGAGTACCTGCACCACCACCAATTCCAGGGGCGGCATTACCAGCTTCTGACCCTGGCCTTGGAATAGGAAATAAAGTAATAACTTTTTTACCCTCGGCTCCAGGTCTGATTAGATATGAATATTCTGAACCTCTTACTCTGTTTCTCATTTCAGCGGCTTGAGCTGTCATAATAACATCGTATACAGGCATAACATGATAAAGAGTGTGTCCCGCAAAAGATGCTCCAAATTCTGAGAATGCGATATTAGTATTTGCAAATGGGTCAAGTCCATATAAATTAATAAAACTAGGAGTAAACCATAATACCTCATTTATTTCTCTTTCAGTAGGTATTTCATAATGTTGTGTTCCAGCAGTAAGGATAATTGAATCAGTTTTTATTTCTCTGGTACCTTCTGCTCCTAATCCCGTTTGCTCTGCAATAGATTTCCCAAAAGATTTTTCAAAATATAAACTATTAGAAACATATTTGAGAGTAAAATCTACCTCAGATGGTAAACCTAACATTTCTCCTAACCTATTTGTCATTACCCAGTTATTTATATATGTAGAATACTCTTCTATTGCTTCACAAATACATTCTTCAATGTTTTCATCAAGCAATTCTACACCCATCACAGGTGCACCAAGTTTTCTTCGTATACGACTGTATATTTTGACTATTTCGGTGCTGGTCATTCCTGACAGACAACCATCTGTGCAAAAACTCATAATATTCTATTTTTATTATTTATAATAAGGAGGTTGTTGTGTCTGTTGATGATGAGACTTAAACCCCACGAAAGAACCACTTGATACGGTACATTTACCAATAAGAACATCTATAGTTTGACCAGACGTTGCCGTCCAGGTGAAGTTGCCACCACCCTGCGGTTTTACTATAATGGCACCATTAGTTAAACATAAAATTTGATGAACTACTGATGTTTCCGTGTTTGCAGTATAACCCGCATCTAATGATACACTTTCAAAATTTTGATTGTAAAAAGCCATTGTTTTAAGTTTTTTTATAAATAGTGAAAAAAATTACAATGGTTTCTAATCTGGGAGGTATAGACAAAAAAAAAGAGGAACAATGTTCCTCTTTTTAATATGGTAGTTAATCTTACTACTAGTAAGTATTAATATTGTCAATAATGATAACAGCATAAAATCTGTTATTAACCATTTTCTTCGCATAACGAGTCATGATTCCTTTACGAGGTGTGAAGTCATTAGGGTCAGTGATTGTTTGTGTTAATTGAAGAGGAATATACGGCGCGTAGATGTAACCTGCTTCTAAGAATGTGTTACCTTTGTGACCTAAAATTACAAGCTGTGCTGGTAAATAAGGGTCTTTGTAAACTACATATCTTGAACCTAAGTTTCCAATTTTTTCAACACCAAGGTTATATTTTTCGCTTTCTGGAGCTGCGCTACCGTCAACGTGGAAATATTCAAGGTCATCAAAAATTGCACCTGCTTCTGCTGAACAGATTACCCAGTTAGCTCCACCTCTCAATGTTGCTTTATGAATTTGAGCTGAAAGTTCATTAATACGAGTGATTAATGTTTGATTCCAGTCCTTCTGTGTTCCGAAGAAGTTTGCGTTATTTGCAAGCCCTTTATAATCCCAACGTGCGCGGAACGGAGCTTGGTTTGCAAGGTCAATGATGATTTCACGGTCAATCTCAGCCGCAACGTGCTCTGACAGTAATGCTGTCAATTCCGCTTCTGCGTCAATTGAATGGTATGCTTCAAGGTCTTGCGCCAATTCAGGAGTCCAGTGAGCTCTAAGCTTACGAGTAATCGTAGTTACAGTTACACTAGAGAATCTGATTGTAATTTCTGCCATCTCTGACTTACCTTCTAGGTCATTATAAATTTCATAGATAGGTTTGATTTGAATTTCACATGCGGTACCGAAGTTGCCAGCGTTGTCATTCAATTTAGTGTAGTCAAAATCACTACCTTGTACAGATGCAGGACGTGCGTCAAAAACAACTTTAGCGATGTTATTTGCAAACATGTCTGATGTCCAAGTTTGAATTTGTGAGAAGAATGGCCAGTTTTGTTCAGTTGCATCAATAATTTTGATGTTTTGTGAACCTGCACTGTAATATAAAGATGTTACAGCAGAGAAACGTACAGTTGCACTAGATTGCTGTCTGCTAACATCAAAAGATGTTCCCAAAGTAGCGTCCGTAGCGTACAAACCGTTGGATAAACTGTCAGCTGAGAAAGTAAGTAAGGTTGCATCTAGTACAGTTTCACCAGTACCAAAAGAAAGGTCGAAACCTTTGTTTCCATAAAATCTTTCATAAGCTGTTGTGTCAGCAAATTGAGGACCTGCATTGCCATTGGCAGTGTTTGAAGGTGCTACTTTCTGACTGTTTTCACCATCAAACTGTGTTTCATGGGAAATTGGGCTTTGTTGTGTGTTGTCACTACCGTCAAATGATACTCTTGCGTCCATATAGAACAAAAGTCCAGAAGGTAATGCTAAAGGTTGAACAGATACCAATTCGTTTGCTAGTAAACGTGAAAATACACGTCTAACGATTGGAAATGCTACAGTGTCAAAACGACCTGCAGAGCTATCAAGTGTCACCTCATTTAACATGTGGTGAGCTTGGTTTTCAAGCAACTGAGCTGTGTTTGATTTGCGCATTCCGTCCAAATCTTCAAGTAATCCTGAATTTTCCCAGTTATTAATAATTGATTGACGTTGTTCGGCCAAATCTTTAAATACTGTCAGACCTACTTTTCCTGATTTTAAAAGTTCGCTCATTGTTTTGTGTTTTAAAAGTTTTTTAGTAAATAGGTTAATTTTTTTAAAAAATTAATTTTTACTGATTTGTTTTTTTGATTCCTGCTAGTTCTTGGTTCCTTTTTATCTCGGACATTTCCCTACTTTCATAAAGAGGCTGTGCTTTTTGAGGAGCGCTAACCGTCTTAGTGTTAGATGCTTTGATTTTCTTTTCAGGTTGTGCATTAGTTGCAGGAGTAATTTTATGTTCGGAAATTATTTCCTTATAAACTTTTTCTGCTTCATTTGCATTTTTTGCCTGGTCGAATTTCTCCGCGATGGTTTCTTTCTGTTTGCGAGTTAACCCACTTTCAGAAAAGATTTTGTTTGCCCATGCTAATTTGGCATTGAACGTTTGCATTTCATCAAATTGTTTTCTTACGTCAGTGAACGCTTCTTCGTATTCTTTAATAATACTTGATAGTTCACCTACCGATTTTTTTAAACTCTCATTTTCCTTAATAAGCTCGCCTGTACCAGACTCTTTTTGAGCTGTTTTATTTTCGGCTACATTTTTTCTACTGGTTCTATAATCTGCAGTAGGTTCTTTGTAGGCTGTTGTTCTTTTTACTGTCTCAGAATTTCCAAGCATTTCTTCTAAAGGCTCTTCGTCTTCTTCGGAAATAGTAGTATCACATTCCTTTTGAAGCATTTCTTCGAGTTCTAATTCTGTAAATTCGAATTCATCCTCTTCTGGATGTTCTTGATTGTTTGGTTCAAATTGTATCATAGTTTCTTCCTCGTCTTCATAAAGTTCATTCATATCAAATTCTAATATACCATCCTCTTGAACAGGTGCAGGTGCTGCAGGTGGCATTTCTGCTGGTGCTGGCGGCGCAACTTCACCCTCAGGTGGCATTTCTGCTGTCTCGTCGTCAATAACGTCAACTGCTTCTGCTTCTCCAGTTTCTTGTCCAGTTACTTTTTTCACAAGTTTTATAATGTCTTGAGAAAGCTCTTGGGCTATTTGTGAAATTTCTGGGTCTTCTTCTGTTTCATCAGTTACCATAATTTCTTCTTCTGGAGGCATTTCATCCATCGGAACCTCTTCTACAGGTGCTTCTACTGGAGGCGCTTCTGCACCTGGAACTGTAGGAGCCGCTGGAGCAGCAGGGTCTTCAAGAGGGGGCACTTGTTCTTCCAACTCTCCTTTAGGAAGATTTTCTCCACCCAAATCAATATTTTCTACATCAGCATCATCACTTTTTATAGTAATTTCAACATCCTCGTTAAGAACTTTGTCCAAAAAATTATCAACTTTTTGGTCTATTTCTTGACGAAGTTCGTCTATTGCTCCATCCGTAGCATATTTTTTAATTTCATCGAAGTTACTCTTCGCTTCTTCTAAAGCTGATTTTTTGACTTTGCTCATGTTTTTTATATTTTAAGCTTTTTAAATAAATATCTAAAAAAATGCAAAATTTTATTTTTTTTTAAAATTTCCAGAAATCATTACTCGCTAATTGATAAAGTTTCTGATATTTCTTAGCTTGTTCATCAATATTATATGTTCTTATTACATTGTTCATTGCTTCTGGAAGAGGTGTCATGCCCCATTGTCTGCCCTCTTTGAATAGGTAGGCTCCTGGCGTACTTGGAGACGATACAAAATCAAAAGCTATAAGTTCAAAATCTTCTTGAACTACGTCTTGTCCATTAACACTTTTTACAGAGCCAACTCCACGAGAAGATATTCCTAATTTAATTCCACTTTTTAATAAACCTTTTAAAATTTTTCCTGCGGGACATCCCTCATCTACAATTTGTACTTTTCCGTATAAATCTTCACCTTGCCACCACATATCAATTACCTTGTGTGAAACATTAGCCAAACTTACAACAGCGGAGTCAGGGTGGTCTAATTCTCCCATAGCAGAATTAGATTCAACTAGCTCCATATATTTTTCAACTTCTCTTTTGAGAATCTCATATGGATATACTCTACCGTTTCTATTTAAAGTGTTTGCTTTTTGTAATATACCACTCAATACAATTTCTTTATGAGCAGTTTCCGCCTCTTTAATAAGGTTTACATCTGCTTCGAATGTATAATATTCAGAAATGATATACTTGTCTCCTGGTAATATAAGTGTTGAATTATTCATTTTTAATTTTTTTTATAAATATTTGGAAAAAACCAAAAAAGCCCTTGCATTATAATTTTATCACTCTGGCTATTGATTTTTGTGCAAAATCTTATTATTATTTATAAAAATTAGAAATTTTCTATGAAGAGAACAGCAAGAGAAATCGAAGTGACTCCATCCGAACTATCAAACAAAAATATTAGTGTGAAAATAGGTGCTTCTGAAAATAGAGATGCTCCAGAGACAGTATATATTTATACCAGTTTTTGGGTAAAACCTCGATGGCGGGAAGATGACATTGAGAAGCATTTTAAAACTATATTACTTGAATCGCTCAGGTCTTTTTATAAGCCAGGGAGCGGAGGTAAGATTATGGATACTATTATAACGAGTGAGGTGTTTATGAATGAAAAAGATAATATATACATTGTTAATGTTCCAGAAAATTTTAATTATAACGAAAAAAGTAATTTTATATCGTTGGAATTGTATTTACACACATCTAATATAGACCCAGAAATAAATCTTCCATTAAATCACAAAAAAAATACTCGATTGTATGATGAATTGCTGGGAGTTGCAAATTCTCTTGGAGAATTAATAAATAAGTTAGGGGAAATATATGAAGTAAAAAAGAAATTAAAAAAAGCTGCAATTTAGCAGCTTTTTATTTTATTCTTCGTTTAATGTTTGTTGTAGTTCCATAAAAGAGAGCAGATGTTCATCTAATTTAATAGTGTCCACATCAGTAGATGTTTCTAATTTGTTTTTAAACTGTTCCAATAATTTTAGTTTCTCATCATTTTTACACTCATTAATGGCAATTGTAACCTTAGAAAGAGTTTTAACTCTTAAGTCTTCAATATAGTTTCTTTTTTTACTTGCCTCTGAAATCATTATTTTGAAGACTTTCTTTTCTTCTTCATTTAAATGGTCGTATCTCTTATTAAAATTATTTACAGCAAGCTTAGTGATAGTTTTCCAATTTGTCAAAGAAGGGTTGTCAGCAGTTTCTTTTGATTGTTCACCTTCGTTAACTTCTCTGGTAATATATTCTAAAATATATTCATAGGCGTTTTGACCTCTTTCTACATTTGTAAAAACAGAGTTTGTTTCAGATTCAATCAAAACATCAATACTTTCAAACAATTTGTTTTTTTCACTTTTATTAGATTCGATATGAAACCCTTCTAACATGGATGTTTTTACAGCTTTGTTTTCAGCTACTATTTCTCTCCAATTCATTCCTCTTACGATATTTAGGTTTTGAGCAATAAATCTTTCAGCTAGTCTTTCTTTTGTAAATGGCTTACAATTTTCAATGTTTTTATATATAAAATACTGTTTTTGTAAGGCAGAACTCTTTTTTAATTTTGTTGCAAACTCCCTTAGAGTTTCACTATTTTCAGTACGGTGAATTTCTGCAGCTCCTTTTCTATTAACAGATTCCTTAAGAGCGCCAAAGTTTAAAGTGATATCTTCCATAGTCTTAATTTTGTTGTAAAGATAAAAGTTTTTGTAAAGTTATAAAATTTATCTGTAATTTTTCTATAAATATCAAAAAATTTTTATATATTTGTACCTACGCGAATTATACATTTAAAACTTTCGAAAAATGACTTCTTATTTAAAATTAAAAAATGACCTATTTTTTGTAATGCAAAAAGTAGAGACTGAAAAAATTGAACATAAGGTTATTAATTCTGGTGTACATCACGTTTTTATTTTGGATTGTTCTGGTTCTATGTGGGACCAACTGCCTATAATGAGAAAAGATTTGTATAACAAAATTGCAACTGGTGTTCTAAAGCCAAATGATTCTATATCGTTAATATGGTTTTCTGGTCGCGGTGAGTATGGGGTAATCCTAGAAAACTTTTCAATCAAAAGCGGACAAAGCCTTAATAAGGTGCGTGAGTTGATTGACCATTATCTAAGACCCGTTTGCCTAACAGCGTTCAAAGAGCCTCTTGAAGAGGCTGGTAGAGTTATTGAGCGTGTTATAGAAACTGACCCTAATGCATTTCATTCCCTTTTCTTCTTAACGGATGGTTATGATAATAGTTGGAGTACAAATGAAATCTTAAAAGCTGTAACTAGTATTAAAGAAAAGTTAAACAGTGCTACCGTTGTTGAATATGGTTGGTATTGCAATCGTAAATTGTTAGACCAAATGGCAACTGAGTTTGGCGGAGCGCATAAGTTCAGTCAAGACTTACAAGACTACGAGCCAATTATGGAAAAACAATTTTCCTTAGAAAATAGAGTTGAGAGAAAACAGGTACAGCTTGATAATTCTGCTGATTTTGATTTGGTATACACTTTACAAAATGATGAGTTTATTGCATATGCGCCTGACGAAGAAAATAAAATTCTAATTGGAGCAACTGATGATACTACTATTTGCTACTTTACAAAGTATGAGCCTAATGGTGCTGGCTATTATAATGACGGAGATTCCCTAGTTTCAAATTATCTTTCTGAAAAATCACATAGTGACACTATATCTAATTTATATGCTGCACTTTTCGGTTTCAGTAGAAAAAATAATTACAGTATGGTATCTGAGATTCTTTCTGTGTTAGGAGACGCTGATTTAATTATTAGAAAAGCAAATACATTTGGAACACAAAAAATAACCGAGCTTGAAGATAAGTTTTTGACAGCGGCTCTTGATGATTCTAAAAGATTTACTCTTGGGTATGACCCAAATTTAGAACCCCCAGCTGATGCATATAATGTATTAGACATGCTTGAAGACCTTATGGAAAGCGATGAAAATAAATTTTATCCACGTCATAAACTTTTTGAATACAAGAGAATTGGCAGCAAACAAGTTAACAAGAGCAAGGCAGATGATGGAGATAAAAAACTTTTAGAAGAGCTTTCTAAAAAAGGAGACCTTGATGCTATCGTGAAAAAAATAACTGAAATTAAGCAAGCTTCTGCGGACGTTAAGTTTTCATACGCTGAGCCAAATCCTGGAATACCTTTTACTGATTTAGTTTGGAATGAAAAAAGAGCTAATCTTTCTGTGAGAGCTATGTATAAGGGTACTGTAAATATCCCTAAGAATAGTTTTGGAGTTCCAGAGATTTTCTCAACTAAAATTTTCAGAAATTATACACTCGTTAAAGACGGCGTTATCAACATGTATAAGATTCCTATTTCTCTTTCTGTGGAAACTTTTGCTAAATTGCAAAAAAATGGTCTATTGAAAAATGAAGTTTATGTTTCAGGTGTTGTTTATTTACTTGATTTTTCTGAGCTGCCAGTGGCAAATCGTGAAATGATTGACTCGCTTTCTGCCGAGGAATTATTTAGAAACTCATATGAACTTCTCACCCTACAAGCACAAAATACTGTGTTTAATCACTTCCGTAAAATGAGATTTTCAGGTCTTGGTGTTAAGTTTATGGAACAATATACGGAAGACGGTGCGAAATGGCTTAAAGAGATTGGTGTAACTGAATCTGGATTTAATCCCCCTAAAGAAGTTGAAAGAACTAATGAGGAAATTTTTGTAAATACTTTAGTTGTTAAAACTAAGGGGTTAACATTAATGACTTCTAAAAAAGATTTTGAAAAAGTTCTTGGTAAATTTGAAGAGGGCGCAGACCTAACAGAAAGAGAATCTTTATTAATTCCTGCAATTAAAGAGTTTAAAGACTTTGAAAGATTGAATGAGGGGTTATCAGATGATACTATCTTTAACGGTTGGCTTGACCAAAAATCAAAATTGTTTAGAAAAAGAAAAACTGAGCTTATGAATAATATCTCAAGAAGTAAATTTTTAACAATTGTTGGAAAAGCATGGTTTAAAGAATTTGAAAGCCGCGAGGAAAAATCCTTAACCTTGGATATTAATGGCGAAGAAATTGTTTTCGAAATCGAAGATAAAGAATCTAAAATTAAACTATAAAAAAGAATCTAAAATTTAATTATAAAAAAAGCGGCGCAATTGCCGCTTTTCTTATTTCCTAATAATACTCTTAACCACTTTTTGATTAGTGTTTTTATTGCTAAATATATCCAAAAGAACTTCTTTGTTTTTCCTAGGAATAGAAAGTTTATTATCTTTTTTCTCTTGCATTACTCTTTTATAGAATTCAACTCTTTGAGCTGTAACATTCTGTAATTCGTATTTATCTTTGACAAACTCGTGAAGATTTTCTGCAAGACTTTTTCTAAGCCCCTTATCTGTTATTACAGATTTCATCGCTTTATACCATCCTTGTTTGTTATCTTCTACTAGAAGTCCAGTTTCCCCATGTTTTAAGAGGTCTTTATATACTCCAAAATCTTGAGCAATAAGAACTTTATTCATCATTCCTGCTTCTATAATTTTAAGTTCTGATTTAACTTCGTTAAAATAATGAGGTTTTGTCATAATAGTTCCTGGCCTCTGGTCTGTATCAGCCACTATTTCCCCTCCCTTAAGTTTTTTATATCTTTCGTGTTCTAACAATGGGGCGAGGCAGATATCACAATAATTATAATGATTTCCGTATTGAGTAAGAGGAAGAGTCCATCTTCTGATATATGATTGTTCTTCTTGTGATGGATATTGTTCTTTTTTCACTTTGAGAAGCCACTTTTTATATTTTTCGTCTTTTATAAGAGTATAGTTAGATGTAAATATCCTTTCAAAGTCATTCCACACCGTTTCGTGGGGTTTTATTTTACGAGTTTTCCTTTGACCGTTTTGGGTAATTTCTGTTATTGTCCCCCTAGTGTCAAATCCACACATTGTAATTTGGAACTTATCTCTTAGGTTTACATCTGCCACAAGCATGTTGAAGGAGCTTTCTAAGAGTTTTAAATCATGTAAGTGAGAAGAACCCCCTATCCAGGTAATTCTAGCTCTATCTTTTGAGTCGGGTTCTGTAACACCATTCCACATTGGATGTTGCATATTGAGAGCATTAGGAATAACTTCAACATTGGTGTTGTATTTTTGAATATGTCTTTTAAACACATTTGTTGTTGTGGTTATATAATGAGCATTATTGAGATTGTTTAAGATTTTTTCTGTAATATTATCTTTTTTCACAAGCTCATATAGTGGATGAGTAGTAGGTGGGTCCCAATAATCATCAATATCCATTATCAATACAACACCAGCTTCGGATAATGTTTTCGACACTTCGCTCATTTTCTCATAAGGACCTAATACTCTGTGAAAATGAATAATATCAAATTTCTTCAAATATTCAATGTTGGTTATATTAGCATTAGTATTTATTTCAACTTCTATTTCATCTCTAAAATTTTTTTTAATTGCTTGAGCTGGCCATATTGACCTAAAATGACCAACGCCCATTACATCTGAGGGGCAAATAAGAATTTTTATTTTTTCCATTCTATGTGTTTTTTACAAAATATAGTTTGTTGTTTTAGAAAAGTAAATGTTTTTCATAAAAAAACCCTCCCATATTGGGAAGGTTTCTTGAGGTAATCTATCTTAAATTAAAAATAATCTATTTTGCCATATATCCTCTAAGTTCTATAATAGCTTCATCGAGACGAGAGTTTTTAAAAATTTTCCCAAGAGGGAACTTGTACTTACTATTATCGAAATTTTCAATAATGATAAAACCTCTTTTTGATTGTACGTCCAGTGGGCGCGTCATTTGTTCTAAACTTAAGCAACACTCTCCAGGTTGTAATATAAGTCCAGGTGCAGTTGTGCTTGATAAAGCTACAGAAATTTTAATAGGCGTTTTTGACGTATTTGTTATTTTCCAAATTCCTTTCATAATCTTTTTATTTAAATATAATGTTTACTATTGTGAAAATAAATAGTAAAAATTATTTAGTTTTCGAATAACATTTTTTATGCGAGATTGGTTTTGCTAAAAAATAGTATTCTTTATCTTCATGCATCCACGTTGAAACTTCGTCGTTTTCTGCCACTAATTTAGCAGTGGTATTTTTTCCGCTTACAGCTTCTAAAATTGCATTTGGAGTGTCAATTTTTACGTATCCCCCAGATGATTTTGTAATATCTTTTCTTGTTATAGAGTTTTCCTTGATAGGTTTTTTAGACTCTTGCACAGGAGCGCTTTGTGCTAATGGGTTTGTTAGTGGATTAGATAGCACTGCTTGTTTGAGCAATTCCAAAGCAGCATCCTTAACAGCTTTTTCAACATCAACAGCATTCTCAATTGCTTTAGGGCTAGCATCAACAGTATATGGATTTTCTTTGTATGCGGCCTGAACATCAAAGTCAGGGTCTAATCTTTTTTCGCCAAACCTTGCTGTACCACTTAAATAATCAAAATCAATTTCTCCTAATTTTTCAAATTTAGCTACATATACTTCTGCTTTTGTTTTGCCATCCTCAGCCCACAAATCTCTCATTGACCTTCTAATTTCTGGGTCTGCCATTGTTTTGAAAGGTTTTGCTGCTAAGTTTTCACCACCCTCGCTAAGCTCATTCATATCAAAAATTATTATTTTCTCAGGCTCAACATCTTTGAGCATATCTGGAAGAGGGGCTCTATAAGCAGTAGGCTCTGATAGGGTTTCTGTTGGAAATTGCTCTCCTGGAACAAAACTTGTTTTTTCTGTTTCGGGCGCTGGAGGTGGAGGTGGAGCGTTATCATCCAATGTAGCATCTTCGACAGCTTCTTCTTCATCTGGTCTTGGAAACTGAGTTGGACTTTGGGCTAAATTGGGGGTCTCCATTTCTTGCATCCCCTGTGGCTGGTTTAGTTTTTCTAATACTTTCTCTCTTACAGCTTCTAGGCTTAAAATTTCATTTAGACCTTTATCTCTAATTTCTTGAGCTATTATATTAGTCAACTTTTCAATATTTAGTTCTTCATTCATAACGACGCAATTTTTATATAAATATTTTATTTTTTTGCTTTTTTCATTAGATTTAAATATAAGAGAAAAAATAAAATAGATTATGGCAGAAAAAAAAGGACAATCTACTAGCAGGTCTCATAATAAAGAGGCATTAAAAAAGGAGACAGACCAATACAATTCCAAACAAAAAAAAACAAATATGTCAAAAAAAATTAGCATTACAAAAAAAGACTTACAAAAAGGCGGAATAGAACTTACAAAAAAACAACATGAGTTATATAAAGCCATAAGAAACAACACTATTACAATTGTGCAGGGTCCTGCTGGAACAGCTAAAACTTTTACAGCTTGTTATACAGCACTAGCTCTTCTTGCTGACAAAAAGATTGATAATATAATCCTTACCAAGCCAATAAAAGAAAGCGGGGAGGAGCTTGGTCATCTTCCAGGAGATATTTCTGAAAAGACCGAGCCGTTCATGGAAAGTTATTTTACAAACTTTACTAAAATATTAGGCAATGAGACTATTGGAAACCTTCGAAGGATAGATGATATACAAGTAAGACCTTTCGCGTATATGAGAGGTGCAACCTATGATAATTCAATCATATTGTTGGATGAGGCTCAAAATGCAACGATTAAGCAAATAATGTTGTGGATAACTAGATTAGGAAAAAATTCAAAGGCTGTAATGATGGGAGACCTTAGTCAATATGATATAAATAAAAAAGATTCTAGGATGTTAGAGTTTATAGATATGGTCGAAGGAGTGGACTCTGTGGCAAATTTTAAGTTTGATTCTGTGGATATTATGAGAAATAAGGTGTTAATAGAGATTGTTGACCGTTATGAGAAACGTAAAGCGGAAAACAAGTTTTAATTACTATTTATATAAAACTTTAAAATAAATTATTATGAGCAAATCAAAAAGAGGAAATGGAATGGTTAATCCTGACGAGGCTCCAAAAGAAAAAAGAAAAAAGAAAATAAAAGTTAGAAATCCTAATGAACTTATTGAGCGTGAAGAGGAACAAATTCTTACTGAAGACGGCAGAGAGCTGTTAAAAGATTAAACATTTTAAATTAAAACAAACAAAAAAGCCGCTAAATTAGCGGCTTTTTTGTTTTATGTGTTATGGACTTAGTTTACAAGTTTCTTTTTTGAGAATCCTGTAAGTTGTCTCATTCTTTGCATTTCTATATAAAGTTCTGTACCTTCTTTGATAACTAATTTTGTGTCATCTTTTTTAGCACCTTCGTCCAACTTGTCTGTTTCAGCTGGTTCTGTTTCATCTTCTTCTTGCAAAGTTCCAGCATTAGTTGATTTTTCTGGATTACCTTCAACACCTTCTTTTCCATTGTCAAATGGAACAGCGTTTTTAGGTTCTTGCTTATTAACAATAGGGTCTCCCTCTTGTTCTTGAGTAATTTCAATATCAGTTTCGTCTCCACCTTCTGGCGTATTAACTACATCTGTTACTTCAATGTCATCTCCAGGAATTTCTTCCCCAGGCATATCGTCTCCAGAGATTTCTTCTCCAGGAGCTTCACCTCCAACAGCTGCACCTACTTCGGTCTCAATTGTTGCTTGGATTTTGTCAGCAACCATTCCCATTAACTGGTCTAGGTCTAAATCTTCTAATGCGTCGTTATCAGCAGGGCCTTCCATATCAGCAGCAATATCTGTTTCCATGTCATTTCCTGGCATTTCATCTGTGATTTCGTCGCCTACTGGCATTTCATCTGTGATTTCTTCATCTTCTAAAAGGTGAGAACCTTTTTTCTCGAATTGGGGTGCCCATTTTTTAGCATCCTTTGATAAACCATCAGGGCTTGTTGTAGACGTTTCTCCGCCAGCAGTTACTTCTTCTAGGTCATCTTCTTGAAGTCTTGTAAGTTCTTCATTGACGAGAGATAGTTTTTTCTTGAGTTGGATTTCTTTCATTTTTTTACTCCACTCTTCTTTGATTATTTGAGTAACTCTCTGTTCTGTGATTTTGTATTTTTTTTCTGCCATAACAAATGCATTTTAATTTTTTAATAAATAGTGAAAATTTTTGAAAAAATATTTTTTTTAGTTTGTTTACAAATTATTTCTAGTTTGTGTTAGTTTACTTATTAAATTATTTATTAGAGGAGCGTTTGCTCTAGCTACCTCTTTTTCCTTTTCTTTTTCTATTTGTCTTTCATCATATATTTGCGTTCCCTGGCTATATGATTTTGCAACTTTGTTCAACATAGAAGTTAAACCTTCATAAAGTTCAGTCAATTCATCGTCCTCAGGTTCGCCCTCTTGCACTATAATCACTTGTTTGTTCTTATACCCTATTCCATACCTTTTAAGAATAGGAGCAATGTCTCTAGCCCAATTTACGTGTTTTTTTTGACTTGCCGCATCTCGGTTTAAACCTTTAAGGTCTTTAATCGCTAGACTTATTTTTTTTTTGCGTCAGAACTGGCTGTTTTTGAAAAACTTTCGCTAATAGCAGTGTAAGCTTCTTCGAATTTAGCTATTTTTTCTTTTAACATGTCGTTTTCAGCTTGCATTTCATCCAAAGTATTTACTCCTTCACCCTCTGATGCAGTGTCGATTCCAAGATTTGTCATCTCTTCTTCAAGTCCGTATAATTCTTCGAATTTATAAATTCTACCACCTTGTCCATCGTTTGAACCTATTTGAGCACCCTCTTCCCCCTCGGTTTCTTTGATAGCTTCTCTGCTTGCTTGACCAAATTCTACGTCGCTTGCAGTTGCGCTTCTTCCAGTAACAGCACCTTTTCCACCAACAATGTGTTCATGAGAATCTCTTTGGTTGCCTTGCGCATCAACTCTGTTTTTAAATCCAGGACCAGCCATAAATCCACGGCCAATAGTATTAACTTCATTAAGTTGTTTAAGCTCGTCATTGATTTTCTTTGCCTCGTTGTATAATTCAATCTTTCTTTTTAAGACAAGAGCTCTTTGCTTAATAGCCTCTTCGATTTGCTTTTTGCTAACCTTATTCTTTTTTTGTTCCATAATATCATATGTTTTTCAATAAATATTTGAAAATTTTTGTTTTTTTTCTTATTTTTGTATTAAACAAACAAATTTAAGAAAATTTTTACTCTATGAACGTAATTATATTCAGCTATAACAGGTACTCACAGTTAGAATTGCTACTAACGTCTCTTAATAAACATTCTCGAGATAATTTAAATATTTCAATCTTATATCAAGAAAGAGAAGATATTTTACCAGTAAAAAAGACTCAAGATAAAATAGTCAAAAAATTTTCCAAATTAAAAAATATAAGTTCTATAAAAACAGAATCATCAATAGATTTTAAAAAAGATGTTATTAGACTATTAGATTCTGGGTCAGAACATATATTATTTTGCAGCGACTCCAATATAATATATAGACCAATAGATTTTGGGTTGGCAGAAAAATCTTTACAGGAAAATAAAAACGTTGTGTGTTTCTCACTTCGACTTGGGAGAAACATTACACATTGTTATAATACACATACTGACAACAATTTGTACGGAGTTGAAGATGATGGGGAAGAGCTTATAAAATGGTTTTGGAACAAAGCTTATTTAGATTTTGGATATCCATTTAGTTTTGATGGTCATATTTTTAGAACTAAGGAAATAAAACAACTTATAAAAAACGCTAGAGGAAAAACCCCCGTAGAACTAGAAGATGGATTGCAAATTTTTGACACTTTTCCTAAAGGCGAAATGATGGCCTTTAAAGAAAGTGTATTAGTAAGTAGAGCTGATGTATTAGAAGGTGCTGGGGAGATGCGAGAACTTACTATTAGATATGCAGGAGGGGCAAGATTGGTATATACAAACAGCTACTTCAAAGATGTAGACGCCGTAATTAAAGAAATTAATTTAAAATTTAAGTAAAATGGAAGATAGGTACTATATGGGTGAAAAAAAAGAAAAAATTAAAGATAAGGTAATTATGATTTTTTATATTAATATAGGAAATGTGTCCGATGTAGATGTTAAGCCGTATGTGGAGAAAACAAAAAATGCGCTCAGCTCAAATCATTTATTTGAAGACGTTGTGGAATATTTCATACCAGTGAGAGACCATGAAAGCAAATTGGAAATTATCGTTCCTGGACAAGATATTCAAAACGAAGAGGCTGTTCTAGAGAAATTAGAAAATATCCAAGAAATGTATAAACAAATTTTAGAAAAATATGAAACAAAATAAAATTAAATCGATATCTCCGTTCTATAACGCAGAAAAATTCATTGATAAATGTGTAAGTTCTGTGTTGACACAAAGTTATGAAAATTTCGATGCTCTTTTTATTGATGATTGTTCAAGTGATGGAAGTTTCGAAGTAATGAAGGCAATGTTTGCAGAAGTTTCGAAAGAAAGGGAGTTTATAGGATACAATGGCGTTCTTATTACAGAATATATTTGTACCCCAAAGAGAAAAACCAACGCAAAGTCAATTAAGATATGGCAACGTGCTGAGAGAACATCTGCAGCAGAAAACTGGTCAGATGCAATATTGAGAGATTGCGAAAAAGAAGACATTGTAGCGTCTCTTGATGGTGACGATTGGCTGTACGACAGAAATGTGCTTAAATATATAAATGAACAGTTTCAAGATGAAAACTTGTGGTTTATGTATGGAGGTTGTGCCTGGACAGATGGTCGCAATTGCTGCTCAATACCATATGATAAAAAAGATTTTGATAACCTAAGAAAGATTCAAAGGTTTAAGATTTCTCAAATGAGAAACTTTAGAGCAGGATTATTTCAAAAAATACATGAGCTTGACCCAGAACTTTCTAATTTTAAAAACAAGAAAGGCGAGTTTTATACCATGGCTGGCGATGTAGCTTTAACATATCCCATGTTGGAGATGGCTGGTTTTGACAGAATAAAACATAATACTAAACATTTGTATGTGTACAACCGTCATTCTCCAATCAATAATGATAAAGTTGACCAAAGCTTACAGTGGAATAACCATGCTGAAATTTTAAATAAGAAAGCTTTTAAAAAAATTGACACTTACTTGTAAAACATAAATATATGATTTCAGTAATATTAAACGTATACAAAAGACCTTATAGTCTAGAAAGCCAGATTGAAGCTATTAAAGCCCAATCAATCTTTATTAAGAGTGAAAATATTCATGTTTGGTATAATCTTCCAGAAGATGGCACTGCTCAGATTCTGCCCAAGGATAAAAAGATTAAAACTTATAGGTGTAATCACAATACAAAATTCTTTGGCAGGTTCACAATACCTCTAATGTGCAGAACTCCGTACATAGCAATGTTTGATGATGATGTTATCCCAGGTAAAAAATGGTTTAAAAACTGCATTGACACTATGGATAAACATAATGGCATAATGGGAAGCAGTGGTGTTATTACCAATGGGAAGACGTATATGCCTCACCAAAAAGTAGGTTGGAACGGTCTTCATTTTGACACAGCTAAAAAAGTGGACTTGGTAGGTCACGGCTGGTTTTTTAGACAAGAGTGGGCTAAATTTATGTGGCAAGAAGAGCCGCCGTCGTGGCACAACGGAGAGGATATGTTGTTTTCATATGCAGCGCAAAAAAACGATGTTGACACATTTGTTCCACCACACCCAAACGAAGATAAAGAATTGTGGGGAAATATTCCAGGAAGAGACCATAATTGGGGCTCAGATAACAATGCAAACTTTCTAACAGTTAAAGACCATTTTTCCGTTAGAGACCAAATAGTTATAGATTTGAAAGAAAGAGGCTGGAAAACAATTAGATAAAATATATGATATGAAAACATTTAGAGGTCATTTTGAAATGCTATTAAAAAAATTAGAAGATGGTGAACACATTGCTTATTCTAGATTCTCTGATGGCGAGCTTAGAATTATGCAGAATGTAGAATTGGTATTAGCAAGCGGTCATTGTAAGATAGGAAAAAAAGTTTCACCCAATCAATATAAAAAAGAAGACCATAAACATTTTATACCATCAGAGCACGCGTTTTATAGAGAAAAATTAATGGAGGCTTACAGATTCAAGAAAGAAAAATATTTTGTTGGATTAAGCTGCAGGTGTTGTGTTGGAAATTCTGATTTTAAGCAGATGTTGGAATGGTACGACGGAGACTCTGAATCAGACAATCTAACCTGGGCTAATCTATTTTTAAATGGCAATTATCCTTTGTTTATGGAAAAAATAGTTCCGTTGTTTTCTAAGAAAAAAATTGTATATATTTTAAATGAAAATGCAAATACGAAAAATCTTCCATTTGAAGTAGTTAAAGAATTTAAGGTAGGATTCAACTGTTTTGTCAATAATTATGATATGATAGAAGAGATTAAAGAATGGATAAAGAAAAATGATATTGAAGACCATATATTTTTATTTTCAGCGTCGTCGCTGAGCAATCTTATGATTCATCAATTATTTGATTTTTGTGACAAAAATGCCTATCTTGATATAGGAACAACATTAAACCCGATGCTTGGAATGCAAGCTAAAAGAGGATATCATACTGGAAATAAAAAAATGTGTATATGGTAATGAAATTAATAAAAAACGAAGAGAAACACTATGAGTTTATCAGAAAATTAAGAACTGATAAAAGAAATGCTAGCGGTTTTTTTGAACAGGTGGATATTACAACCGAACAGCAAAAAAAATATATGGAAAAATATAGTGATTGTTATTACATTTGTATCCAAGACGATATTCCTGTTGGATTTATTGGGGCAGTTGATAATGATGTTAGATTAGCTACTTTACCAGAATTAAAAGGAACAGGTATAGGAAAATTCATGCTAACCGAGTTTATGAAAACACATCCAAACGCATCAGCAAAAGTAATGCTTGAAAACGAAGTTAGTAACAACCTATTTCAAAAATATGGGTTTATAGGTTTTAAAAAGGACGAAAATTTTATATATTATAAATATGACACAAAAGAAAATTAAACACAATCCGTATTCCATAGTAAAACATTTTGAAGAGGAGGTTGCGGAGTATACAGGAGCTCCTTATGCGGTGTCTGTTGACAGTTGTACAAATGCCATATTTTTATGTATGAGATACTTTAAAGATGTCATTATGACTAAGCATGAAGATTTTGAAATTACCATACCTTCAAAAACTTACTTATCGGTTCCGCAGTCTATAAAACACGCAGGTTTTGATGTTACATTTGACGCGAGAGAGGAAATAAATAACTGGAAAGGGATTTATCAACTAAAGCCACTTCCTGTATATGATGCAGCAAAAAGGTTTACTTCAGATATGTATGTGCCCGATACGTTTATGTGCTTGTCTTTTCACATAAAAAAACAACTTGCACTGGGAAAGGGCGGCATGATTTTGACCGATAATGAAGAGGCTGTAAAATGGTTTAAACAGGCTCGCTACGAAGGTAGGGGCGAAAAACTGTACCATGAAGATGATATCACAATGTTAGGGTGGAATATGTATATGACACCACAGGAAGCTGCTCACGGATTAGCATTGATGCAGAACTATCCAGTGGACGTTCCAGACCTAGAGGAAAACAATGGCTATAGAGACTTAACAGAATTTACAGTTTTTAAAGAATATAAAAAAATATTATGAAAAAAGTTTTAATTACTGGGGGTGCTGGATATATAGGTTCTGTACTTACTAGAACTCTTTTAAAAGAAGGATACAGTGTAACAGTTATAGATAGTTTGATGTATAATCAATTGTCTTTATTAGGTGAATGTCAAAATGAAAATTTTAATTTAACTGTTCACAATATAACAGATTTTGAATTTTTAAAAGAAGAGTTGAAAAAATACGATATCATTATCCCCTTAGCTGCAATTGTGGGAGCACCCGCTTGTGATGAAAATAAAGAGCTGGCTACAAAAATAAATTTTGAACAAATAAAGGTTATAGTTGATAATTTGACAGAAAATCAAAAGATAATTATGCCTAACACTAATAGTCAATATGGAAGTTCAAAAAACATAATAACCGAGGAAAGCCCTTTTAACCCTCTGTCTCATTATGCAGTTACAAAGTGTAAAGCAGAGGATTATGTATTAGAGCATAGCAATGGAATATGTTTGAGGCTTGCAACTGTTTTTGGAACTTCCCCTCGAATGAGAACAGATTTACTCGTCAACGATTTTGTTTACAAGTCTATTGTAGATGGTTATCTAATTTTATTTGAACCCAATTTTAATCGTAATTATATCCACATACAGGATATAGCAAACACTTTTTTGTTTTGCATAGAGCATTATAGTTCTATGAAAAAAGATGTATATAACGTAGGACTTTCAGATGCTAATTTAACCAAGGCTGAGTTAGCAAGTGCTATAAAAAAACAAATACCAAACCTTGTAATTAAAGAAGATGATTATAAAAGTGATGCTGACCAGCGCAATTACATAGTTTCTAATGAAAAATTAGAGTCTTGCGTATGGAGGCCAAACCACAGTATTGACGAAGGTATTCAAGAATTGCTAAAAGGTTATAAAATGGTCATAAAATTCAACAATAAAAATTTCACAAACTTATGATAACTTTTACTAAAATAGGCTCGCTAGGAAGATTGGGAAACCAAATGTTCCAATACGCTGCGCTAAGAGGGTTATCTTTAAAAAATGGGTATGAGGTGAAAATTCCAAACCCAAAATCAAGGGCGTGGCAAGGGCAAAAATGTTTATTAGGAGAATTTAATATAGAAGCTTCTTATTTAGAATCCTCCGATTTAAAAAATATTGTTAAACGATACAATGAGCCGTCTTGGAAAACAATTGATAAAAACTTTTTTGACATACTTGATAATACTGATATTAGCGGATTTTTTCAAAGCACGTTTTATTTTGAAGAGTTTGCTGAAAATATAAAAAAAGAGTTGAGACCAAAAGAACACCATATTCAAAAAAACAAGATGTTTATAGATGAAATAAAAAATAAATATCCAGAATATGAGTTGGTGTCGGTTCATATTAGAAGAGGGGATAATACGCAGGGGCTAAATAATGGAGTAGCAAGTCAGATATATCCTAAAATATATGATAAAGGGGGGCTCTATTTTCAATATTTTGAGAAAGCCAAAAAAATATTTGAGAAAAAAAAGGTGAAATATATTGTTTTTTCTGGAGGTGCTAGAGGAAGCGAGGATAATAAAAGCGATATAGATTGGTGCAAATCTACTTTTAAGGGAAACGATTATATATTTTCAGACGGGTGCGAACCGCTCGATGATTTTTGCAGGATTATGTTGTGCGACCATAACATAATGTGTCATATTAGTAGTTTTGGTTGGTGGGCAGCTTTTCTTAATGAGAACGAAAATAAAATTGTTACCGCTCCAAAATTTTATCATCCAGAAGACCAATCTTTAATAAGAACAAAATTTTATCCAAAAGAATTTAAAATAATTTAAAACAATTGAACAATGAAATTAGTATTTGATATCGGATATAACAACGGGGATTTTACAAAAGAATGTTTAAAAAGATTTCCTGACAGCAAGGTTACTGCTGTGGAGGCTAATCCGAACTTATGTTTAAGAAAAAACCCTCCAAATTGCACTTTACTAAATAGGCTTGCTGCTGAAACAAGTGAAGAGTTAGTCGATTTTTATATCGCACCACATCAATCAGGAATCTCGACTGCATCCGTAGAGTTTATGCAAAATTCTCGATTCACCAAAGGTAGTAAGAATTTGCCTAAGAAATCTGGACGTTGGAATAAAATCCCTATAAAAATAAAATCAATCACGCTTGATAAAATGATTGAAATTTATGGAACCCCAGATTTGATGAAAATAGATGTGGAAGGATATGAATTTAATGTTTTAAAAGGATTGACTAAGAAAGCAAAAGATATTTGTTTTGAATGGCATGAAGAAGAATATGATAACCTGCTTAAGATTGTTGAACATTTACAAAAAATAGGCTATGAGCAGTTCGGAGTTATCGGATGGTTTGATGAAAGAGACGTTTTCGAAAAAGCAACTTTCTCAAAAAAAGGAGACCCTTATATGGAATATCCAAAGAATTTTTACACCTGGGAGGAGTTAGACATGCCTAAGCTTGTAAACCCAGAAAGAAGAGTTAATTACGGAATGTTTTTTGCTAAATAATTATAAAATATGAAAATAGTTGTAGATAGCGGCGGCGAGTATAAAGATATGATAAATAGTTATTATGACCTGGAAAGGTATAATGACGATTCAGAAGAGTGTGTTTTATTTTTAGGTTATAAAACGTCAAATGATGAACAATTAAAAAAGAAATTTGCTCATATACCCAAGAGAATTTATATTAATTTAGAGGCCCCATGTTCTTTTACTGGCACCAAAACAGCTGTAAGTAGCCAAAATTATTTTACACATGTATACACAATTTGTCCCTATACGGCAGAGTGGCTTAAAGATAAATCGGACACTAAGTATATTCCAATACCATTTCCTTTTAATGCTGACAGTTTTAAACATTTAGATTATAGTATAGATAAAGAATATGATGTTATGTACATGGGCACCATTATGGATAACGCCCATAAGAACATGCTCTTTACAATGAAAAAACATAAATATATATTAACCTCACTGTTCCAATATCCAGGTGTCACACATGTTAATATTAACAGTGCTAAAAAATGGGAGTTACTTAGCAAGTCTAAAGCCTCTATTGCAATGAATGTTGCTCCGATTGCTGGACAACACAAAAATTTTATAAAACAATATAACAAATGGGATGAAAATGAAGCATTTAAACATTTAGATGTTAATTATATTCCTCAATTTAAACCAAGAGTAATTGAGTCTATGATGTGCAAAACTCTTGTTTTGGTTAAAAAAGACCCTTGGAATGTTATTGAAAAATGGTTTGAGCCCGATAAACATTTTATCTATTGGGACAACCTTCAAGAGCTAAATACATTGTTAGAACATATCAAACACAACCTTGACACATATCAAGATATTGTAGATGCTGCTTATAGTAAAGTCCAAGAATATGAAATACATTATTTATATAAAAATCTGATACATGATTAATGCAACGTTTATTAACAAAAGGCACATTAAGTTGTCTGATAGAGTACGTCAAGTAATGGGCTCTTCCAGAAATGGTCAAATTTATGAACTAGGAATGGTGCAAGCATTTTTTAATAAAATGGTTGCTATTCCAAGAGATAAATATGTTTATTTAGATATTGGAGCTAATACAGGAAGTTATGCCTTGTTGCCAATAATAAAAGATAATATAACTTGTCATGCATTTGAGCCTAATCCTGTTGCCTATGATGTACTAAAAGAAAACGTTGAATTGAACAATTTAAAAAATACTCATATTCACAATATGGGTTTTTGGAAAGAAGATAAAGAGCTAGAACTTAAGACTCCAAAAGATTTATCCGATAGTGGACTATCAACACTTGGAGAAAATCCAACAAGATTTAAATATTCTAATAAAACAGGGGAGTATACTACTCAAAAGGTTGAGTGTAAGAAAATTGATACTATTGTTGAAGAGCTTAAATTAGAAGAAGTTCACGCTATTAAAATTGATACAGAAGGGGCTGAATTGCTCATACTACAAGGGGGCGAAAAAACATTGAAGTCTCAAAAGCCTTTATTGTTATTGGAATACGACGATAAAAACACAAAACAGTTTGGATATCTAAGAGAAGATATTAAAAATTTGCTAATTTTATATGGATATGATAATTTTGTTATGTATGGAAAAAGTGATATATTTGTTTTTTAATTATGGAAAAAAAATATGCTAAAATTGTTGCCGCTAGTTTTGCCAAAGTGGGTACTCAAACGGTAGATAGGTCATTAAAAGAAAAATGTGAACACGCACAGTCAATTGTTCGACTTAAAAAATATTTTGAGAATGGGAATACATTATTTATTTGTGGTGTTCGAGAATTTGTTGGCAGGAATATGTCTTATTTTTTCCAAACAATAAGCGATAAGACGCATAATGATGTAAAACACAAAGGAAATGATTATAAAGGAGAGCTTTGTTTTCTAGGAGAGCAGCAAGCGGTTCAAAAAATGGACATAGATTTTTTAATCGACACTTTCTATAAAAGAAAATAGATGCACGAAACACCCGTTGTGTGGTTTGAAGAGTTCTTTGAAACAGTTGGGTTTAATTACAAAACAGAAGCATTTAACAAAGAAAAAGGATATCAGTTTTACAATTTAAAAAACAATAATAATTTACTGTTATATAGGCTTGACGATATTGTCGCTATGATAAAAAATGTTGATATATTCAAAAATAAAGTCATTAGCACAAATATTGGAGCGAAAAAATGGTATAAAAGTCAATATAAAAATTTCAAAGATGAGATAAGTTTTTCTGATGAGTATTTAGAAAAACAACTTAATAATGATGTTATGAAATTTTTTTATCTTGACAAAGAAAAAGATACATTTATAAAAAAATATAGAGTTGGTGGTAAAATATAATAAAACTATAAGAATTGCAAATTTTGCTAAAGTGGGAACGCACACTGTTACCAAGTCGCTAAAAAAGGGGTATATAAAGAAAAGTGCTCACTCTACGCATGTTTTAAAACTTTGGAATAATGGTCAAAAAAATGATTTGATTATTGTCGGGTTTAGAGAATTTGTTGGCAGAAACATGTCTTAATTTTTTCAAACATTTTGCAGTAAAATTTATAATGATGTAAAACACAAAGGGAATAATTATAAGGGAGAGCGTGGTTTCGTAGGTACGTCAAAAGTTTTGCAAAAAATGGAAACCATATCTTTAGCTGAAATTTTTTTTAAAAGAGGCTGGATGCATGAAACACCGTTAATATGGATGCAAGAAGCTTTTGATGTCTTGAAATTTGATTGTAAAAAAAGAAACATTTGACAAAGAAAGAAAATATCAGCTTTATGAATTAAAAAGCGGTAATTATTTATTATTATATCGAGTAGATGGTGTGGATGATATGATTAATGAGTTGGATATTTTTGGCGAAATAAAATATGACAACATAGGGAGTGAAAAACATTATGGCAATAAGTATAAAGAGTTTAAAGATAACATTTGTTTTACAGATAATTATTTGGAAACTCAATTAAATAATGATATTATGAAATTCTTTTATACTGAGAGTGAAATTAATAATTTTATAAAAAAATACAAAAGATGAAATTTTGGAAAAACAAAAAAGTTTTAATCACTGGAGCTAGCGGATTTGTTGGCCAAAACCTAGTTAAAAAACTCAAAGAAATTGGTGTGAAAAATTTATTAACACCTAGTAGCAGTGAACTTGATTTGACAAGTGAAGCTTCTGTTAAAAAATATTTTGAATCTAACAAGCCTGGGATTGTATTTCACATGGCAGGTAAAGTAGGCGGGATAGGAATTAATAAAGAGAAACCAGCTGAGTTTTACTATGACAATGCTATTATGGGTTTGTTAATAACACATTACGCGTACAAAACAGGCGTTGAGAAACTAGTTTCCGTTGCCGCTGGATGTGGATACCCACTTGGTCTTGAAACTCCATATGCAGAGGAGGATTTTTGGAAAGGCCTCCCTGATGAAAACTCTCTAGGATATTCAATGGCGAAAAAGAATTTAATTTTACAATCATGGACATATAGAAAACAATATGGATTCAATTCAACCGTTTTATTGCCAGCCAATATTTATGGACCTCATGACAACTTCAATTTAGATACTTCCCATGTAGTTCCTGCTCTAATTAAGAAGTTTATAGAGGCTAAGAAAAATAATGATAACTCTGTTGTTGTATGGGGGAGCGGTATTGCCTCTCGAGAATTTCTATATGTAGAAGATATGGTCAATGTTTTAGTTGATATTGCAGAAAAATATGATGAAAGTGGACCACTTAATCTTGGAACTGGAGTTGAAACTACTATTAAAGAGCTGATAGAAACTATTAAGGAGATAACAGAGTTTGAAGGTGAAATCGTATGGGACTCTTCAAAGCCTGATGGTCAAATAAAGCGTTATTATGATATGAGCAAGCTTGAAAAAACTCTTGGGTATGTTCCTTCTACGAAGGTTAAAGATGGATTGATTAAAACTATTAAATGGTATAAAAATGAATATTAACGGTCTTAGATTGGATAATAATGGAAAATTAGATATTCCAGCCCATATTGAAAATATCAAAATAGATGTTGGCTTATCATGGTGTGCCCCAAACTCTGCCAGATGGTTGTTCGGAGAGGATAAATTGTTTGTTATTGGGGTAGAGCCAAATGACCAAGCTATTAAAAGTATCAAAGATAAAGGCATGGTTTGGCACAAAACAACAGAAGTTGTTTATAATGAAGATAATTATATGTTACTTGAATGTGCTCTCGATAATGTTGACGAGTTACAAATGGTTGATTTTTATCACATGGAGGGAGACCCAGGCACATCTAGTTTAATGAAGCCGTCTCCAAAGCTTGTAAAAAAACAGAAGATTGATTTTGTAAAAAAAGTTCCCGTTATATCTCTTTCTGATATTTTAGAAAAAATACCTTGGGATAGATTTGAATATATCGAACATATTAAAACTGACGCTCAGGGAAAAGATTTATGTGTGTTTATGAGCGCTGGAGACTATATTGAAAAAGTTGTTTACTTAGATGTTGAAGTGTCTACAGCAGGACACTATATGAATGAGATAAATGAGAACCATGTAGTCCAAATAATCAAAGAAAAAGGATTTAAAGTTCTTAAAAGGGGCATGAACACTACTTTTTTAAATACGAGATATGAAAATATTCACAAAAACATTAAACATTTAATAATAGGATGTTAAAAATTTAAAACAATTATGAAAAAAATATTAATCACAGGAGGAGCTGGTTTTATAGGTTCTCATTTAGCAAAAAGACTTGTTAAGCAAGGTCATGAAGTTACAGTTGTAGATAATTTTGAAAGAGGTAAAATTGAATATCTAAAAGACTGTGAGGGTTTTCCTAATTTGCGAATTGTCCATTCGGATTTGCGAGAAATTAGTGAGAATGATAGCGAATCTTTATTTGAGGATGTTGATACGGTAATTCACATGGCGTCAAAAGTTGGTGGCATTAACACATATCTTTCAAAACCGTATGAGGTGATGGCGGCTAACATTAAAATAGACTCTAATGTTCTTAATGCAGTTATAAAAAATGGAATACCAAGATATTATTATGCATCAAGCGCTCATGTATATCCCAAAAATTTACAAGGCGATAAAGACTCTCCAAAAATATCGGAGAACGAGGTTATTCCTGCAGACCCAGAGCTTTCTTATGGGTGGGGTAAACTAATTGGAGAAAAAATGGTTGAATACGCATGTCAAGAAAACTCTACTTTGCGAGCTGCGGTTGGTCGATTTATAGGTATTTATGGAGAAAATCAAGATTTTGACCTTGAAACAGGTTCTGTAATTCCAGTTTTTTCACACAGAGCGGTTAAACATCCTGAAATTCCTTTTATTGTTAAAGGTACAGGAGAGGAAACTAGGTCTTATTGTTTTATAGAGGATGCTTTAGATTGTATTGAGTTAATGTTGGATAAATTAGACAACCAGCAGATAATAGGCCCTCTTAACGTTGGAAAGGAAGAAAGAATATCAATTAAGAATATTGCTGAAAAAATCATTGACATTTCTGGTAAAAATGTTTATATTGATTTTGATAGGAGTTGTAAGACTGTTATTTGGGGGCAATGGTGTGATTTATCAAAAACAAAGAAAGTTCTTGACTGGGAGGCAAAAACCACCATGGAGCAAGGGTTAAAAAAAGTTTACGAAGATATTAAAAAAAGATTATAATGAAAGAAAGAAAATACTTACCAACGCTATCCGAACTTGTAGATAGATTGTCTATTGCACAATTAAAAGAAGTTTTCATCACAGAACATAAAGAGGAATATGGAGATGAAATTAAAGATATTCTTCACGATATTGACCTGCTTTTAATAGAACAGGCCGAGCTAAATGGTGATGAGAAACCAACTATTAATGCTGAAACAATTAGAGCGATAGTTGTATTATCTCAAATGAATTTGCACATCTGGCACAATGAGTCAAATTATAGAAAAGGTATTAAAGATGGTAATGACTTAGAATTGACACATGGTCTCAACGGAATAAGAAATGTTGCAAAAAACAAAATTCAAGAGCGTGTTGGCGGTCGTAAAGATTATAAAATAGATTGCTTAGCTGCTGATTTTAAAGACTGGGAGATTAGCTGGAATTAAAAACTGATTTAATGAAAAAAATTTTAGTAATTGGCGACAGTTGCCAAGATATATACATTTATGGAAAGTGTGAAAGACTTTGTCCTGATGCGCCCGTTCCCGTTTTTACTCCAAAACATAAAACTGAAACAGGCGGCATGGCAAAAAATGTATACAATAATCTGGTGAGCCTGGAAAGTGATTGTCATCTGTTAACTAATCAGACAGAAATTACAAAAACGAGATATGTTGACGACAAAACAAATCAGATGTTGGTACGTGTAGATGTTGGCGAAGACGATGTTGACGAAATTGATTTACATGACGTAGAGTTGGGAAAATATGATGCAATTGTTATATCAGACTATGTAAAAGGATTCTTAAATCAAAAAACAATTCAACTGTTGTGTGAGTCGCACGATACTGTTATCATCGACACAAAAAGACTTCTTGGAAAATACATTGAGAAAGCTGCTTTTATTAAATTGAATGGTCAAGAATATAAACAATCGAAACACATCTTAGAAACTCTTCCTCATTTAGAAGATAAGATTTTAATTACTCTTGGCAATGGTGGTTGTACTTATCAAGGATGTAATTATCCTGTAGAAAAAGTTGATATTAAAGACCAGACTGGGGCTGGCGATACTTTTACAGCTGCCTTTATCTTAAAATTTTTAGAAGAAAAAGACATTTCAAAATCTATTATATATGCTAACGATTGTGCAACTCAAGTAGTTCAAAAACGAGGAGTTGCTACAGTTAAAAAAACTAAATAACACTTATGAAACCAATAGATTACAAAACAACAGACGATAAATCATATTATAAAAGAAAAGATTATTCAGTAAAGATTAATGCAGTTGATAATATTGTGAAAAGCCTACAAGGTGTAAATAAAATTTTTGATTGTGGTTGTAACAATGGTAATGTATCATATCCTTTACAAAAAAAATATAATAAAACGGTTATAGGTATGGATTTATCTACCGATTTAAACCCGCCTAAAGATTATAGTTTTATTAATGGAGATATTGCTAAAATCAATCATAATTTATCTAGTGATTGTACAATTTTTTTAAGCCTATACCACCATATGTTAGGCAAATACGGTTTAGATGTTGCAGACGATATATTTTATAAGCTATTGTTTAATAGTAAATATTTAATATTTGATACTGGAAATGTATCAGAAAGCCAAAGAAGAGACCATTATTGGTATAAAAAACAAAAGGAACATTTTAAAAATGAAGATGAATTATTAAATCATTTTGGCGTTAAATATGAAAGGTATAATTCTTATAATGTGGGGGGCGGTGCTAGAAGCATTGTTCTTTTTAAAAATGATAAAACTACCGATTTTAAAGTATTACAAACACTTAAAAGAAAACATGGGTCTGAAAAACAAAATAAAGGACTGTTTGGCATTAATACTCCTGGGACTAATTTTTATGATAGTAAAGTTGCAACGGTTTTTACTCAATTAAAATTAGGAAATAAAACTATGTTTGGGAAAAAAGTAGTTATACCAAATCGACATGATACAGAAATGGAAAATATCAACCTAGCTTATCAACATATCAGTTCTGATAAATTAATTAAATTTTATGGTTATCATGAAACATATGGATTTTTATTTGAATGGGTTGATGATTTTAAATATTTAAATAGAACTAAATTAACAGTGGGCAGCGTAGAGCTTGTTGATGTTGATGTGATAGAAATAAATGGTGTAAAAAAATATATTGATTTTGAAAGATAAACAGATATTAGTAACTTACGGCACTAGACCAGAATATATAAAAATTCTACCTCTTATTAAGGAGATGGAAAAAAGACAAATGCGATTTAAAACTTTGTTTACAGGGCAACATAAAGATATTGTTCCTGATGGGGCAGATTTCAACTTAGAAATGAAAGATTTCGGCGGCAACAGATTAGACTCTGTTTTGAAAAACTGCCTGTCAACCCCTGAGGTATGTTTTGAGGGTATTAAATATGTTTTGGTACAAGGAGATACTACGTCGGTAGTTGGTCTAGCTATGGCCGCAATGCACAGACAAATCAAGGTGATTCACCTAGAGGCTGGACTTAGAACTTATGATAAGAAGAATCCATACCCAGAAGAGACAAACAGGAGAATAGTATCATCAATTGCTGATATTCACCTGTGTCCAACAGTTTTAAATAAAGAGAATTTGAAAAATGAAAAAGTGGGGGGTGATATATATATTGTAGGAAACACTGTGTTAGATAATTTGCTGGAATATAAAAAAGATTGTGAATATACAAATAAAGTTTTGGTCACAATGCACAGGCGAGAAAATCATTGGAACATGCATAAATGGTTTGCGGAAATAAATCTACTTGCTAAAACACACTCTCATTTGGAGTTTATTATACCATTGCATCCAAATCCAAACGTGCAAAAACATAAACATTTGTTAGAAAATGTTAAAATTGTTAATCCTCTTTCTCACGATGAGCTTATTAAAATCTTAGTTAAATGTCGATTTGTAATAACGGATAGTGGAGGCTTGCAAGAAGAGTGCAGTTACTTCAATAAGAAGTGTCTAGTTTGCCGAAAAGTTACCGAGAGGCCAGAGTCAGTGGGCTCTACAAGTTTTATGGTAGAAGACCCTTTCGATTTAAGTATATTATTTAATATTTATATATATGATTATAAGACAGATACAGTTTCTCCATATGGAGATGGAAAAAGCGCAAAAAAGATTTGTGACATTTTTCAAGATAACTATTAGTAAGAAAAATTTGATTATATCAAAATAATTTCTTATTATTGCACTGTATGGAAAATTTTAAAGTATGAGATTCAAAGATTTAACATCTAAACAAATCTCCTATGCTAAAGAAGTCTACTATAATAAAGACTTATCTTGGGACGAGCGCATGGGGATTCTACAAAAACTTTTTGAAAAATGTGAGCGAACCACAAGAAAGTGGCTTATTACGCTTGGGATTGTCACCAATCAAAAGAAGGACTCTGAGGATTCGGAGCAATATGAGGAGGCGAAAAAAAAGACTCATGATAAAACTAAAAAAAGGTTTTTGATAACGTGGGCTCAAAACAACACGCCTGTACATAAACCGTTTTTTGATAATATGAAGGCGTATGCTGAATTTATTGATGCCGACATTCATGTTATCGCTGGTCGATATAAAAATCCAACATCTGTATTTTCTGATTACGCTCATGATTACTGGGTTGATGATGTACTTCCGTTTTTGGATGCAAATCGACATGATATTCATAAGTATGTGTCGGTAATGTCAGATGTGAAGATTCAACCAACAGCCGTTAATCCACTTAGCGGTTTAGAGGGAATGAGTGGAATTAATTCTTGCGTATTTGGTTCTCCCCGTGTCCACCTCAAGGTGATTGCGGCTATGGAGGGTCACAAGCCGAAGATAATGATGACAACTGGGTCTGTTACTAAGAAGAATTATACAGATTCTAAAGTAGGCAAAAAAGGTGAATTTCATCATACACTTGGATTTGTAATTGTAGAAATAAGTAGTGAAGACAAATTCTTTGCTCGTCAGGTAACTGCAAAGCAAAACGGGAGTTTCTGTGATTTAATATTCGAAGTTAAAGACGGAGATGTGGAAGAAATTGACAGAGTAGCTGCAGCTGTACTTGGAGATATTCATCTACATAACATAGACAAAGATGTTATTGATACAACTGTTGATTTTTTAGATAGAATAAAACCTAAACATACTATACTTCATGATTTATTTGATGGGTGGTCAATTAGTCACTGGCATACTAAAAATCCAATAAAACTTTATCAAAAACAATTAGATGGTTCCGATTCTTTAAAGAAGGAAATAAGTCAGATGGTTGATTGGCTAGAAGACATGAGAAGGTATAATCTTGTTATAGTTCGAAGTAATCATGATGATTTTGTTGATAGGTGGGTAGTTAATAGTGACTGGAAGAAAAATATTATAAATTCGGTTGAATATATGGAATATGCTAAAGTTCTGTTACAGGGCGAGGCTCCTAATGGAATTATCCCATATGTAATAAATAAGAATTTTAATGATATTAAAACTCTTAGTCGAACAGATAGTTACATTGTTAAAGGTTGGGAACTTGGAGCTCATGGAGACTATGGTCAAAATGGAAGTCGAGGCAGTATAGGACAATTTAGAAGGTTAAATACAAAGGTGGTTACAGCCCATTCGCACACTCCCGCTAGACAAGATGGTGCATTAACCGTTGGAACTACAACTAAGCTGAAAATGGATTATAATGAAGGAGGTCCTAGCACTTGGTTACATTCTCATGTAATCATTCATGAGAGCGGAAAAGCTCAACATATAATTATTATTGGGGGGGAATTTACAACCTTGATATAAAATTTTTATAACTCAAAATAAAAAAGCCTTTACTTTCGTAGGGGCTTTTTTTATTTTATAAGAAATATTGAGTTATGAAAAAATTGCCAGAATTATTATATCGATTTCCAAGAGACCCTGATTTTACTGATGAAGAGTATTTAAAATGGTGGGATGACTTTGGGTTTCTAGATGTTAATGATGGTGCAAGACTGAAACAAGATGTGGCAAATGCTTTGACAATGGTTGCAAAAATAATTATTAAAGATACTGATGAAGATGGGGATTTAAAAGAGAATGTTAATGCTATAATTTTTGCAATGACCGTGAGAGTTTTTCGTAAACCAGAGGTATATGTGAAAATGGATGGAGAATACCACCTTTCAAAGCGTTATTATACAATACATGAAAATTTTAGATTTGATGAAGAAAAGGCGAAAAATTTTGTCAAATTTGCAAGTGACTGTTATGACTACTCTGCAATCTCAAAACATTTAAATAAAGTTGATTTAGAAGCTGAATATTGTGCTTTTTTAACAAACTTATATATAGCAGAACAAAACGAACTAAATAGACAATAAAATTATGAAAAAATTAGGAATTTCCATTGACGGAATACTTAGAGACTTTCACGGTCAATTTGATAAACAATACAAAAAAGTTTTTGTGCACAATCCAAACTTAGTTGGAATGACAAAAGACTTTCAGGTTAGTGAACTTTCAGAAGAACAATCTAGAGAATTAGCTGAAAAAATGGAGGATGCTATTAAGGAAAGAATTTCTTATCCAATAGACACTTTCAACATGCTAAATCATTATAAGTTTGAAGATTTGAAAATGTTTGAGAATGAAAATTCATTCAGTTCGGAGGGTGGACAGTTTGAAGAATTTCTAAAAGAGAACGAATTCAAGCTTGATGAAATTGTTTTAGAAGACAAAAATACAGATTTTACCCCAGAGGAGGCACTTGATTATTTTATGTATGACAAATATCCATTTCAAATATTTGGAGATGCTGATGTATTTAAAAGAGCTGGAGAGAAGTTTAATCAACTTCAGGCATATGGTCTTGAAAATAATCTTTTCGAAACAGTGTTACTAACAAATCTTAAAGGTCAAGCTATATCTGCAACTTATTTCTTTTTACATAAAGCTGGTTGTAGAGCTAGGAATATAAAAGTTGTTAACGAAAACGTTGACAAATGGAAAGAGTGTGATGTGCTTATAGATGTTGACCCAGAAGTTTTGCAAAATAAACCAGACGGGAAAACTATAATAAAAATCAATAGAGATTATAATAAATGGGACAAAGTAGATTATAGCTATGACGAGCTATTTGATGTAGTCCAAGCGAGACAAATATTTGAAAAGTTATTTAAAAAATAGAAATAAGTATTTGTTTTAAAGTTTTTTGATTCTATATTTAAAAAAAATGTAAAAAATGAAAGAAGACGTTCAAAAATCAGTAGAAGAGGTTGACGCTAAAGCGGCAGCTGAGGCTGTAAAAAAAGAAATTGAAAAATCATTAACCGTGGATGTTGATGCCGAGGCAATACAACATAATGAGATGATTGATGGCATTATAGGGAAAATAAAAGAAAATCAATTTAAATTTTATTTTTTCGCCCCGAACATGAATACTCCTAGTGGAGGCGTTGCTGTTTTGTTAAAATTAGCAAGAATATTATCAGACCAAGGGATGAATACAATAATTCTTTATGAGCCAAAAATAAACCAGCAAGCTTCATATCAAAAATCTCAAGAAAAAAAGAAACAAATTGAGGTTTATGACAAATTTAATCCAGCCTGGATAGATTTTAGCCTTGAAGGAATTGAATTTGAGCCTATGGGTGATGGAAAAAAAGTATTAACATTTTCTGACGACACTAAACAAGTTGCAGAAGTAGTTCAAGTTATGCCTGAGGATTTCATCATTATCCCAGAGGGGTTTCCTAATGTTATGAAAAAGTTCGCACAAATCAATTGTCAAAAAATTGTATTAGCGCAGAGTTGGTTCTATATATTAAATGCGTTGAATTCTGGTGAAACTTGGCAACAATTTGGCATTTCTGATGTTATTACTGTTTCAGATGCTATCACAGAATACCTTATGGCTATTATGCCTGGGTTAAACATCAAGCAGTTTTCACAATCAATCGACAGGGGTTTATTTAAGCCACCTGCGAAGCTAACTGAGAAATTCCCTATAGTGGGGTTCATGGCATCAAGAGGTCCTGAAAATAAACTTAAGACGTACAATATCATAAAAACGTTCCAATCTTTCTATCCTCACTTGAGGTGGGTAAGGTTTGTAGAATTAGCTGGATTGTCAAAAGAAGAGTTTGCAGATAGGTTAGCTAGCTGTGCTTTTATTTTATATACGGATGATATTGCAGGTTTTGGAACATTACCTTTAGAAGCTATGGCGTGTAATACTCATGTTGTAGGGTGGAATGTTTATGGAGGAAAAGAATATGTTACACCTACAAATGGAAATTGGACTGTGAACAATGATTTATTCCAAACGGCAGAAGTTCTAGGAGTTGTTATTGACAAGTGGTTGAATGGAGAATTTGACCATCCAGCAATAACTGAGGAGTATGAAAAAACACTTTCAAGATATACGGTTGAAGGTGAAAAAACAGATTTCTTAAAAATTATTAATGAATATAAAAACAAAAGAATAAATGAACTGGAAAAATTTAAAAAATAGCAATACACTGATATCTATTTTCATCGATAATATCGAAGAGCATGCAACTGCTCTTGAGGAAACATTATACAGTGTTTCAAAACAAACTGTCGCTCCAGATTTGTTAGTTTTGACCAAAAATTTATCGGACGAGAGTAAAAAAACTCTTGAAGAGCTTTTGAATAAACCAAAAATAATCATTAGAACAAAAGAAAAAAATGAAGAGTCTGGTGAGGAAAAAATGGTGGAAATAGAGCAGGAAACCGATGGTAAAATAAATTATATCATAGTTGATAGCGATGCGAAAAATTTCGCTCAGGTTTATAATCAAGGGTTTAATTTAGCTATCGAAGGTGATTACGAGTGGTTCATGCAAATTGAAAGAGAGGATATTGTTGCTCTTCATTGGACAGAAAACCTAAATAAATATTCTGCTGGAGAAGAAGAGGTTAGCTTATTTTTCCCACTTATCAGAAATTCTGATAATGGAGTGTTTGCTGGCCTTATGAATGAAGCTGTATGGGTAGACGGTATGGTGGATGAAGCAGGAAAAATGGATGCGCAACTTTTAATGAAATATAATTGTATGTTTCTTCTTGGTGCTGCGATTAGACCAAAATCTATTCTTGAATATGTTGAAGAGGTGGACGGTAAATATAAACCATTAAAAGAAAGTTTTAGAGTGAGTCATTATTATGAATTTTTATTGAGGTTGGCTTATAATGGAATTAATTCTTTTGCGATTCCAAGACTTGGATACGAACTCAGAACATTTGTAAAACCTAATTTTAATCCAACATCTACTAAAATTCCTCGAAATCTTTCCCAATTACCTGCTGAAAATGGAGGAATAGAACAGGAAGAGGCAACTTTTTGGGTGGAAGAGGCAAAGAAACAGTATTTCTATAAAGAAGATGAACATATCCGATTTACAAAAAATGGGTAACGAAGAGGGAGCATATAGAGAAAATCTAGAACGTCTTAAGTCTGAGGAGGAAATTTCGGTAAAGAAAAAATCCCCCTTAGAGTTAGAGATGGAATCTTCTATTGATAAAGCTATTGAATCTGCCAAGAAAACATATTGGACGGATGATACAGAAGCTGCTGTGGTAGAATTTTTAGCTCTAGATGAAAACTTTTATTCTCAGAGAATAAAAGAGGAAATAGACAATGCTAAAAAAGCAAAGCCGTCAAGAAAGCCTGATGAAAAATATATAGACAGGATGGCCAAAATGAGAGCCGAGCTTTTATTAGATGAAAGTAGAATAGAGGAAAGAGATAAGGTTTTCAGAGAAAGAATTAGAAAACCTTTTAACAGACTTGTTGAAAACATTATATTTAACTATAAATTGTTTAGACCAGATATAGACGTTAAAACACTGCATGATGATTGCGAGGGATTCGTTTATCAAAAATTTGTAAATTTCAATCCTTGGATGCGAACAAAATCTTATTCTTTTTATGGGACAATTGCCAAAAATTATCTTATGGGAGAGAAAAAAAGTTTTGATGTGAAACTACAATCTGACCTAGATTATGAAAACAATAGAGACGAGGCAGACTCAAGAGAAATCATGGAAATTGATATAGAAGAGGTGGACGATAAAATATATCAATACTTTCAACATGTTATTAAAGAAGTAGAAGGACAGGTCAACAAAGAAATGTTGAAAGAAAATCCTTCTGAAAATGATATAAAAGTTGGAGATGCTATAGTTGACATATTTAAAAATCATGAGCTTATAGGAGCTTATACAAAAAGTCAAGTATATCATCTTATTAAAGAGTATACAAACTTACAAACAAAAGACATCACTTATTCACTTAGCCGATTCAAAGTATTTTATCGACTTTTAAAGCAGGAGTTCATTAAGAAAGATGAAACGTAATTTTTTTGCTCTATATTTATAAGAAAAAAAATTATGGCAAAAAATATTAAAATTGACAAAGACGGTTATCTTGAAATTCTTGATAAAGTTCTTGACAATCTAAAAGAAGAGCGTGAGCTAGCTTTAGATAGATATAGAAAAGCTGATGATTTAATGGTAACTATTGACCAATTTGCTTTACTGGGAAAAAATGCTGTATCATTTTTAACACTAGCTTCAACTACTACTAGTTCTATGGCACTGCTTGCTAAAGAGATAAAATCTATTGTGTATAAAGAAGATGCTCCTCAAGACATCGATTCAACAATTAGCAACGATTTCAAAAATAAAGTATCAAGACTTAAGGAAGATGAGGATAGAGCTGCTCCAAATTCTCCAAATGCTCCAAATGTTTCAGACAAACCAAAAACAGAAGAGTAGAATATGGCGTACACACCTCCCATAAAACCACCTTTGACTCAATCACAATCAGAGCTTATAGCACAAATGTCTGCTATGAGAAGTCTTATATCTATACCTAGAAAAGTAAGATTGAAGATTCCAAAGAATGAACAGGTTTCAATATATGAATATATATTGCAACTTCTAGCACCTATGGGGATAGACCCAGAATTTTTATTTACAGCTTTTTTAAAACAATATTTGACTCCACAAAAAATTAATGAAATTATTATTAGAGTTTCGGCTAAACTGGCTGCAAAAAATAAGAAATATTTACCGCCAGGAACCGT
>Ga0075116_10000042_pt1 | contig 54817 bp, 52 predicted proteins | sample AntAceMetag02UKC_FD_69786 | JGI IMG/M metagenome (GOLD analysis project Ga0075116, IMG submission 69786) | Saline lake microbial communities from Ace Lake, Antarctica- Antarctic Ace Lake Metagenome 02UKC | ecosystem: Environmental > Aquatic > Non-marine Saline and Alkaline > Saline | place...
TGCCCGGCTGCAAGGCCGTCGTAGTAGGATGCTTGCTGATCGTCGTTCCAGTGCGAGGGGGGGCGGTGGGTTATTTCGGGGTTCATGGGCTGGGCTCAGTTCCTCCTGTAGAGCGCGAGCAGTTCGTCGATTCGCTGACGCAGGGCACTGGCCGATTGCAGGTAGATGCGCCGCTGTAGTTGTTCCCGCTGGTACTTGCCCCAATGGTCAACGACGAAACACAGGACGGTCACCAGCAGCAGCGTGTTCAGCATGTTCCACATATCAGTCTCCTTATTCTTCGCACATTCCGGCCGGCCAGCCCCGCGGTCCCATAAATCCGGTTCGCCCTTCCGGTCCTCGCGGTCCTCGCGGTCCTCGCGGGCCAATGCGCGGGACGTATCTTGGGTTTCCGCGGCGGATGGCGCGGCGGCGGCGCCGGTGCAGCTCGACGCGGGGGAGGACGCGCAACTTGGCGATTATCTGGCCCAATTCACGTATGGTTATGGCCTCCATCAGATTTCCCCCCAATACTTGCGCGTGGCGGGCCGAATCTTCACCCATGCGGCGCCAGGGGTCGTTGGCGAGTAGCCCTTTTCCTCGCCGTAGCCAATACAGTTCTCGGCATAGGTCCGCAGGTATCCACCGGCGACAACGCCGATTCGCGGTCTCGCTACGAGAGACGTGCAAGCCTCGTCGCCGTCAAGCCCATCAAGGCGCTGGCCTGTTTTGTCGTGGACATGGCCCATAAAATAGATGTGGGCATACGGAAACGCGTGCATGTATTTGACCACGCGCGTGATGCGTCCGCCGGCCGTCTGAGCCGCCCCGGCGCCGTGCGTAGCGATTATCCGGAACGATTCGCGATGGCTCTTGTTGGAGTATGGGGGCGAGTTGGCTTCACTCGCACTGAGCAAACGAGGGGGCTTGCGGCCGGCCACGCGGATGAACACCACGTCAAAGACAGTTGTGTAGCCAAGATTGTGCGTTCCCAGCCATTGGCACAGGTCGGTGTGCCAGTCCCCTTGGTCCTTGCGGCGCATATACTTCAGTTCATGGTTGCCGAGTAGGAGGCCCAAGCACTTGGGCGCGATTGGCCGCAGTTCGTGCTCGACGACGCGCATGCCGAGTTTCCCGAGTGCCGAGAGATCCTCGATGGAGACGAATCCGGAGACGCACCGCGGATCGAAACGCTTATCGTCGGGCGTGATGGCCTCCCACATATCTCCGCCACCGATCCAGAACGAGAATCGGTCTTTCCCAATCTGCTTGATTTCTTGCCGGAGTTGTTTCAGGTGGCACGCTTTGTTGAGCAGGTGCATATCGCTCACGTTCCAGAGGGTGAAGACATCGGTCCTGCTGCTGTGTGCGATGTACCGCTTGCCGGAGCATTCCATGTCAGGCCCCTTTCCCCGCCTCGATCAGCGCGTCGGCCCAGTTGCAGAGCGGTTGCAGGTCGGTTTCGTGGAACAGCGGCAGGCCGCGCTCCTCAGCGCACACAACTTCGCCCTTCGTTCCGTTCGAGTCGCCGTAGTCGTCGACGAGTGCGAGTGCGTCGACGGCGCGATTCATGATGACCAGACCACCTTCGAGGAACACCTGATCGAGGCAGAGACCGCCCATGCGGCTGGAGTTCGCGTGGGGACAGAAAACAGTGAATCCGAGTGCCCAAAGCTCGGTTGCGAGCATCCAGGCGCGGCGGATGTTGATCTCGACTTCGTACTCGGTACGGCTGCGGTACGGTCCCGCGACGAAAACCACGATGTCACGGCGGGTGCGGTAGACGCGGGCATTCTCCCTCGTACATCCGCAGAGCCATGCCCCGAACCACTGGCTGGTCGAATCGTTACATTGTTTCACCTGCTCTCCACAACATGGACATCGCATTTCGATCAGGAGGGGGTTGAGATGGGGGACGGGATTGAGGGACCCCGGTCCAATGCCGTTTTCCGTGATCGTGTTCATGATCGAGAGCACGCTGGAGACATAGTTCGCATCGGGGCAGTAGACCTTGCAAAAATCCTCCACGAAACACAGAAACGCCTCCAAGAAGGGCAGTGATTTTACCCGTTGGGAAAACGTGTATCGTGGCATGACGTAATTCGTGCTGGCAGTAACCAGATAGGCCCATGCGATCGCGGATTCCTCGGGATTCGCAAAAACGCGGATGGGGCCGACGTGCTGATGGTGCTCGCGGCTCGGCTTGATCCCGAACCAATTGTGATGCGGCCGCCAGCGCGCCCGTTCCTCCTCATCTTCGGGCGGTCGGAGAGCATCACCCCATCCCGTCTCCTGAATGGACTGGGCGGCACCCATCCAGGCCAAATGCTCCCTGTGGGGATAGTCGCCCAGTGCGGCGAGACACATGCCGTAGGCGGTTCGGGAGTGTTCTTTGTGATCTTCTTTCATTTGAGGCAGTCTCCTTCGTGCAAGATGCCCCAGGCCGATACCAACCCTACTGCAACTCTGATTCGCGTGTCAACCCCTAAAATGCAAAAAAGTGCAAGATGTTGTATTTCCGAGATAGCGCGATACAACATAGGGGATTACAAGCACACGCCATGCCACACAAACCACCATTTTGCATATAATTGGCACGGTTGTTGCTTTTTTGCTTGACTTTGGTCTACGGTGTTGCTATAATTGCAACATCCAGTGGGGCTGGGCGCGGTTTTGGCCCGGTCCCCAACGCGAGACGCCCTGTGTGGCTAAGAAGCATCAACCCACCGAGCCCCTGCCCAACGCCCGAGAAGAGGCGCTGTGTCAGCTCCTTGCAGACGGGCAGGAGTTGCACCCGGCAGCGCTCTCGGCAGGCTACAAGCTCGTTGCGGACGCAGCCAAGGCCCAGGCGCTCCCACGGGTAGCGCTTCGCCTGCGGCATCTCCAGGAGCGCGCGGAAGCGCTCGACGACAAGCGGCCGTGCGATTTGCGGGAGATTCAGGTCACCCTTTCGCTAATGGTCCGTGATCCGGGCCGACAGGACAAGACGCGGATCGACGCCGCCAGAGCGCTTCACGGGATGCTCGACCCGCACGCAAGTGCGAAAGAGACACCGGTACAGGACCTCATCGAATTGGCGGAAGAGGACAAGCGAACACATGGCGCGACCCCGGACAGCTACGACGAGTGGCTTGAAGAAACTCGAAGTGCGGCGTCGGCGCATGAGGCGGACGATGGATAGCCTCTGGATGCTGCGGGCGCGAAAACTGGAACGAGAAAGGCCATACAATGGCAGTGGGAACAAGTGACCCCGAAGTTTGGGGACCGGCAAGGCTTGTGGGCTCTGACCAGGACGACTGGGCGGATAGAGGCAGCAGTATGCGATGTGCATCGTGCATGTGGTTCGTGCTGAAGCTCGACATGTCCGCAGGCGACTCACCCGGTAAGTGCAGGGAAATTGGTCGCTGCCGTCGTCACGCGCCGACCATGAGCGGGTATCCGGTCGTGTTCGACACGGACTGGTGCGGCGACCACAAACTCGACGAACGAAAGTGACAGGAGCGTGACGAATGCCAGAGACGCAAGTAGCAGAGGGTGAGGTGGCACAGAAGACGGCTTTGGGCGATCTCCCAGACTATGCCGGCGGGGCTGATCCCGCAAATCCTGAGTCTGAGGAGACGCCCGAACCGTTGAACGGCCCGCAGATTCCAGACCTGTTCGCGGTGGGTAATGCGCCCACCGACGTAGCCGAGGAGTCGACTGAGGCGCCTGCCGAGGAGCCCGAAGAGGAACCTGTTGAAGTCGAGATCAACGGGGCGAAAATCGTTGTTCCGGACAAGAAAACCGCAAAAACCCTTCAAAAGGCCGAAAAACAGTTACGCGATGCCCGCTCGCAGATGGATCAACTCAGTCAAGAGGCCGAGAGTCTGCGAGGCGTGATTGAGTCCGGGCAGCGGCAGATACCGCGCGAGCCGGCGCCTCGGGACAAGCAAACTCCCGATGCCGGTGACGATGCCGACGAGGACGTACAGGCGGATCTGCGCGACGTGCTCGCGCGCCTCACCAAAGGTGACTACGACGAGGGTGACATTGCCAAGGCCATCGACCTCAGTGCCCGAGCGAATGTGGCCCCGTACAAGCGAGAGCTCGCCGAGCTGCGGCAGGAAATGTATGGCCAGCGCTTGGCGATTGAGCAGAGCGGGGACGCGGAACAGGTACGGAATTCGCTGAAGACGCACCAGATTGACCTCGATCCCGAGGCGGTCATCGGAGCGTTTGAAGTGTCGAAACAGGCCGAACTGACCATGCTGAGAGAGCGCGGCTTGAGCGCTAAGGACGCGCACGCGTTGCTCGATGACCATCAGACCCGCAACAGCAGGTTCTATGCGGCTATCGGCCGCGCGTATCACATCGCGCGGGGCGGCACGGCAGAGACCGGCGACAACGATGAAAACGATAAACCCAATCCGGGCGCGGCGCCAGCCGCACCTGTCCCGCGGCGTGTGCCGCCGGGCGGGACCGGCCCGAGAAAGGCAAGGACAGCGGTATCACCGGCTCCTGCTGGCAAACCGGCGGGACAACCGATGACATCGCGAGAACTATTCGGGTATCTGAGCTAATCAGACCCGTTCCCTGACAGGATTCGAGATGGTTCGGCGCGCGCCCAGGGTTGGCGTGCTGGCCTCGTTCGCGGCGGGGCTGGTGGCGTGATCCAAAGCGTAAGGCGAATGTTTCCCCTCCGGTGTTTTGCTACGTGATCTCCTCCGTTTGGCGGTTGGCGTGGCGGTTTTGAGACCCGCTCGTAGAGCGGCGTTTGAAGCCCACGCTTCACACCCCAAACGGAGGCTTTTTTATCATGGCGAACGAATTCAAAAAAGCAATCAACACTCAGGCCGGGAGTTGGAACCGGTCGGACATGTCCGGCGACAGCGACATTCGCCTGGAACCCCAGATCGTCGAGGAAATCAAACTCCTCGAACCGAACAAGACCCCCTTCATCACGCTCCTTGACCGAATGGGCAGGGTCGAGGACGCATACAACAGCGAAATCACGTTCATGAATGAGAGCCCGATCCCGGACACGGTGATTGTGGTCAACGACGACGCTCAGAGTGGCGCGGCCGTCCTGGCCAGCGACACGGTTCTCACAATTGACACGACCGACTACATCCTGCCGGGCATGGTGATCGTGAACAACGCCACGCGCGAGCAGATGTTCGTCACGAATGTTCACGGGCACGCCTTGGCGGTAGGTTGTGGGGTTGCGGGCGAGATCGCCGTGACGCGCGCATTTGGCGTGTCCCCGGCGACCGCAATCCCACTCGGCACGGAGCTGGTCATCACGGCTCTTATCGGCGAGGAAGGCCAGAACGCCTTCGAGGGCGTGATGCGCGGCGTCGATTCCGAGACCACGTACATCGAGGAGCTGGGCAACTCGGTCACTCAGACGGAGTTGAGCGAGCTGACTCGCACGCGTGGCGTGGCGGAGAAGGCGCGCCTCAACAGCCAAGGCATCCGCCGGTTCAAGAAAGCGCGCGAGCTGCGTCGCCTGTTCGGCGAGCCGAGTAAGCAACTCACTGGCGGGCTCAACTCGAAACTGCTCTACACCTCTGGCGGTCTGCGCTACTGGTGCCACCGCCACAACATCATCGACCTCAATGGCAGCCTGACCTGGGACGGACTTGCCCAGGGCATGGAGCCGATCCTCCGGTTCGCGTCGAGCCCCGACATGCTCGGTGTCTGCTCGATGGAGATGCTGTTCGAGCTGACTCGCCTGGCGGGTTTCCGCGATTCGATCCGGCGCACTCCGAGCGCCAAGTCGTTTGGCTTCGACATGCAGACGATCACGATCCCCGGCGGCGGGCGTCTGACGTTCCTGCCTCACCAACTCATGAGCCACCAGTACGTCAAGAACGAGATTCTGGTCTGCAACATGGAGGATTTCCGGATCTACCAGCTGCGCGGGTACATGGTCCGGAAGAACATCCAGGCCCGCGGCTCGCACCGCAACGCTTACGAGCTCTCGATCTACGAGGGCCTGGCGCACGTCAACCCTCTGGGTTGTGGCGTGTTCCGCAACTGCCGCTCCTAAACGCGGTCACAGGCGAATAGCGAATTAGGGAATTCGCAACCAAAACAAAGGAGAAAGAACCATGAATTTCCCTTCCAACTTCAAAGAACACATTGCCGCGCCTGTTTTTGCGGAGACCGCAGACACGCATCCGGCATTCAAGATCTACTTCATCGGGGATCAGACGCTTTACCCCGACCCGCAAGTGGTAATGGGTACCAGCACTTGGACGTTCTACCTCAACTACACCACGGGCGCGGTCAAGGACACCGACGTGGGCACCGCTGGCGACATCGACATGGACGGCGCCGATTACACGATTGCCGCCCTGATCGCGGCCCTTGTGACATCCGGCAAGTGGCTGATTGTCCCTGTGGGGTGCCTCGAAGTCCTGACCGGTACGGCGGCCGATGATCTCAATTTCGGCACACTCTGGGACGAAAGCGCAAGTGGCGTGGAACTGCGCGTGATTGAGTTCGCCGCCGACAGCGCCAACGCGGTGAACTGCCGCAACGCCACGGGCACTATCGTCTGTTGGGATACGAGCCAGGCCATCGTGCATTCGGCGTGCGTGGGTCTGGAGGCGCTTGGCGCCGCGCACGGGCTTGGGCCGTCCAGGCAAATGCACAAGACGATTCTGACCCCGCGCCAGTCTGATGTTTCAAACCGTCCGGCGGCCGGGAGCCAGGGTACGCAGTTCCAGCCGCAGAACCGATGCGCGGTGATCGACCGTCTCTTCGTCATCAATGCCTCGGACGCTGGGGGGGCTGTCTCCGCCGACTTCATCGAGGTCTGGGCCTGCGGAGTGGATGGTGAAGGGGTGCCGAGCGTCCGCAAACTCGCCGACTTTGCGGGACCTGGCGATAACGCCGGGAACCTCACTACGTCCGCCAACATCACGTACATGAGCAAGGAGGGCGAACGTCTCGTTGTGTTCTACCACGGGACCAACGTCGGCGACGCAGCCAACGTGACCAAGGTCAACGTTAACGGTGCCATCGGGCAGCTGCAGCGCTGAGGGAACTGAGGTCTTTGCGGGCCGGGGGAATCCGGCAAAGAATCCCCCGGCCCTTTTTGAGAATCCAACTCATCAAACGAGGAGACGAATCCAATGGCAGAAAAAAAGGATCAGACGCCGGCGCTAACACTCGAAGGGCTTGCGGCGCAGAACAAGCTCCTGATGGAGCAAATGGCACAGCTCCGCGAACAGAACCGCCAACGGGCGGCGGGCGGCGAAGGCATCAAGGTCATGGGCAGCGTGACCAGCGGGCAGAGCGCCGAGCAGGTGCGCCACTTCCTGGAAGATCCGCAGCCCGAAACACTGATTTTCTCTCGGTCCCAGGGCCAGCAGGTGCAAATAGTTCCGTTCCGCCACACCGCGAATCCGGTTACCGGTGAAAAGAGCGTGATTCCGGGGATCATCATTGCGTTCCGGAAATGGCACGGTCCTGGCAGCGAGCTGCACAATCCGGAGAAACCCGGCACGCCGCTGAACATCTGGGGCAGCGCGGACATCAGCGAGCTGTCGGAAGTCAAGAACGGGCATTTCACGGCGGAGCATGTGCTTGAGGAGCTCCGGAAAACCGACTCTTTCCGCTCCGGTGGCGTTTTCAGCGTCGAGACGGCTCAGAGAATCCTGCGCAAACAGTACGAGATCCAAAAGCATCGAATCGACCTGGAACAGATGGACGCGGAGATGCGCGACAGCGCGCTTCCGGGCCAGATCAAGATGGGCCGCGCGCCGGCGCCCGCGGGCGTGGCGCAAGCGTAACAAATCGAGGGAGACGGAATCATGGCCGGAATCAACGTCCGCACGCTGATGGACCATTTCGCGTCGATGGCTCGGGCTTCGTTTAATACGGAGTCCGATGCGCATTGGACGGACGCGCAAATTTTGCGCTACCTGAGCACGGCCGAACGGGACTTTCAGAAGATCGCGCGGCTGGGCGGGTCGGTCTCGGCCTCGACGGTGGATATGGTCTCGGGACAATGGGCCTACGCGCTGCCAACAGACCTGCTCGCTGGCACGCTGGAGCGTATCAGGCTCCAGGGCGCGGGCGGCGGCTGGGCCGACCTGGAGCGAATTCGCGTGGACCGGGTGGCCCAAGGTTACGCCTATGGCAGTGCCACGCCGCCCGCAACAGGCGATCCGGCCAAGTGGGCGCTGGATGAAAAGAACTCGCGCATCCTGTTCATGCCATGCCCGAACCGCAGCGCGACGGCGGCCTTTTCGCTGGCGTACAACCCGGTTCCGCAAGCGCTTTACCGGGTTCACCAGTCTCAGGACGCCACAGCGGATGTGATGTACGGGCGGAAACACATCGTTCTGAGTCAAGGGCTGGCCGTTGGCACAATCCTGGCAGGTGACGAGTTCGGCGTGGTTCCGACCACGCAACTGGATGGCTCTTCCGTGAGCAATCTGCCGCCGTATATTTGGCACGAGATTGATCAAGTTGTTCTGATTAGCGGTGGGTTTCTCTTCACGGAGGGGGCCAGCTTTGGCTACGCCACCATTTCCGACTCGGTTGCCAAGGTGACCGACATGTACCTGTTCTATACGTCTCTCTACCCGCGCGTGCTTGCGGAGATGGCATGGCTCGACGTGACAGGTGATGCGGGCACGGACCGGCGCCGCCTGCTTGAGCACATGGAGACGGAGATCGCAACAGACGAAAGTGATCCGATCAATCTTTCCACGATGGCGGCCGCCGAGGAATGGGAGGTCGCGGACCTGGACGGCAACACGGACCGCCTCGTCTTTCTGGCGGAAGGCCGAACCGCCACAGAGCTCGAAGAGGTTTCCGACTATGCCACGCGACGCTCGAATTTCGTGGATGCACTTGAGACCGATGGGTTTTTCGGCAGCATTGTGGTTGACAACACCATTGTGCTGTCCGATGGCTCGAATACCGACACCTACCACTATTACCGGGGTAAAGGCAGTTTTCTGCTGACCGGGCTGGACGTCCAGCGGGTCGCTTGGCAGAGCGGCACGACGGTTCGCTACTACTTGAGTCTGACCCCGGATTTATCGTCAGTGGTGGCAAACGATACCCTCTGGGCCTGGAGCTGTGCGAACACCGAGAACAACGGAGAGTTTTTGATTACCAACGTGAGCGATGCGGGCGATTACGTGGACGTGACGAACCCGGCCCGTACCGATGCTTCCAAGGACGAAGGTTCTCTCGCGTCCGCGACCATGCGGCTATGCACGACAGCCCTCAGCGGTTCTAATTTGGACTCGGTTCTCTATCAGGCCGGGACAGGCTACACGCGCTACACGTTTGCGGCCCCGCTGCCCAATTTGGCCGCCTTGGTTGTGGACGATGTTTTGGAGGTCTCCGGTTCCGCGAATGCGTCGAACAGCGGCAGTTTCCAAATCAAAGACAAGGACACGGTCGCGTGCTGGCTCGATGTTGCCAATGCGGCCCGAACGGACACCTCAGACGATGAGACCGGCGGCTCGCCGGGGTATCTGTCAACCTACGCCGGCGATGAAAACTCCCTGGATGTTGACATTGTGGCGTGGCAGGCGGGTACGACCGTCCGCTACACGTTTACGGGTTCGCCCGACCTGAGCGCGGTTCAGGAAAACGATGTTCTGGAGGTTGCCAGTTGTGCAAACGCATCGAACAACGGGAGTTTTGTGGTAAGCGGGGTAGATGACACCGCGCATTACATCGAGGTCGCGAACTCGGATCGCACGGACGCGACAGACGACGAAGGGGCGGGTTGCCCCGGCACCGGCGAGACCTTCTCGCAAGTGTTTCTGGATGCGGATGCGTCCTCCCTGATTTGGGAGAGCGGCACAACGGTGCGAGTGCGGACCGAAGTCGGCTATGACCTTTCCGGTCTGGCCTCTGGCGACAAGGTTGAAATTCAGTCCGCAACGTATAGCGACAACGATGGATTTTTCGCCATTAGCGCGGTTGACAACGTGGAGAAAACCATCGACTTCACCAACGCGCTGCGGACGGACAGCACGAAAGACGAAGAGGGGGGTACGAGCGGGTCCGCCGAAGCGTTCAGTACGCAGTGGACCGGGCTGGCGGTCGAATATATCGCTTGGCAGAGCGGCACGACAGTCACGGCGCGCACGGTAGTCCCGCCAGACCTCTCGGCGGTGGCGGCAAATGATAAAATCGTCGTTTCGAGCTCGGCGCACAGTGAGAACGATGGGATTTTCTCGCTTACGGAAGTGGACAATCTGACCAAGGTTCTGACGTTCACAAATGCGGCCCGCACAGATGACACGAAGGACGACGGTGCGAATTGCACGGGCACCGCGTCGATTCAGGAAGGAGCCAACTTCCTGACGGCGAATCCAGGCTCCTCAAACATCGGTGTTCCGATTGGTGCCGATGCGGCTGCAAACAAAGACTCCTTTCTGATGGTATTCAACTGGGGCTTGGGTTTGGTCCCGCTTTCCAGGTACATAACGATTTCGGCGGTCAAAGGCGCGACGACCTCTTACTTCCGCTACTGCCCGGTCGGCGCGCCGAACATCTATGTCAACCTGGGAGGATCGCTGTCAGAGTTGACCACGCGTACCCTCGTGGCATGGGCGGCCGCACCGCCAAATACCACTATCGTGGCCGGGAACGCGCTTAGCGGTATGATATACGGAGGCAGTTCGACCTATCTGCGCAAGGTCGGGCACCTGTTTGTCCCGCTTGGTTATACTTTGACGCAGACCTTGGTTTCCGGCGGCACACACGCACAAGAAGGCGCCACCAACCTTGCGGCCGCGATTACGGCGAGCGGGACGATTACCGGCGTGACCGCCTCAGTCACCGAGAGCGGCTATGTCAACATCGTTTTCGGCGACATTACCGGCAAGAGTCTTGCAGCCGTGGGGGGAAGCATCACGCCCACAACCGACCTGACGCAAAAGACCAAGATTGTTCTGCGCGAAGCGTATAGCGGCCCGACGCTGAGCGCCCAGGCGTTCATCACGGCCCAGGTTCCCGATCTGGTCACGTGGCTCAATGGGCGGCTGCCGCTGGACGTGATCCCGAATTACGCGCTCGGGCTCCTGTTCAAAGACTCGGATCAGGCCGACGCGGCGAGATTCTCGCAGATGCTCCGGGCCGACGCGGAAAAGGCGGTGCGCGAGATCAGCCAGGACGAAACAGGAATCGCGCAGCATGACGCGCCGGTCACCGCGCGTTCGACGCTCCCGAGGAGATACTGACGATGCCTCACGTTGACCAGGAATTACAGATCGCAGACCGAGAGTTGGACGAGTTCGCGGAGATCCCGAGCGTGCGGGACATGGACGGCGCGGCAGCGGCCGATCACCTGGATAAGTTCACTCGCACGGCGATCAACTGGGCCGAGGAGATGCGCCGGTCCTGCGAGTCGTCGCAGGCGGGGTGCGACTTCGCGGAGCGGTTTGCGCGGGACAAGCGCCGGGCAATCGCGCAACTGGACCTCCGGTACAAGCAGACCGACAACGAGACCGACCCCAAGATCCTATGCACGGATTTGGGCGACGGGCATTGCTCGTATGGCGTGACGAACGGGCTTGCCGCTCAGAGCATTCGCAACGCCGGGGCACACATCGTCCGGAAGCTTCTCGACGAGCCGCGGCAACCGTTCGTTATCAAGGGCCGGGGCCGCCGCCAGGAGAACCGCAAGGCCGAAGAGATCGTTTCTGCGATCCTGGAGCAACTGCTTTTGGACGGCGGCTGGAAGCGCCGGGCTCGCGTTCTGCTCTCGAACATGCCACGGCAACAGATTTCGGTCCTGCGCTACGAGATGGGCGGGGAACTCAAGTTTGAACCCCATCCGGAAACCGGGGAGATGGTCGAAACGGCGGTTGAAACGGTGCCTCAGTTCCGCGTCTGGCCCACAAACAAAGTGCTCGTGAGCGACCAGAGTACTCCCTTCGCCGAGGAACAGGAAATTGTTTACTGGATCACCGAGAACGCCACGATCCTGGACCTCCAGAAGGACGAACGGATTGTCCAGGATGGAGAGCTTGTCAGCGGCAAGTTCAGCAATCTCGAAGCGGTCCGGAAGGAAATCGGCGCGATCAAGCAGAACCCGCCGCCCAGCCAGACCGGTGGCGAGAAGGTCACGGCTTTTCCTCGCTACACCCTGATCGAGATCGAGGGGGCCTTGCCCATGCAGCATTGGGCCGAGCAGGGCATCATCACGCCGGAAATCACGGAGCGGTTCGGAATCGACGCGGGCGAACTGCCCCCGGAAGGCAATGAAGACGCTCTGAAGGAATGGGCGCGGCGGCTGGGGCGCATCCCCTACTGGCGGATGGCCTACCTGAGCGATACGCCGGAGTATGCCGGCAGTAGCCATGTGGCGCGGCACTTGCTGAGACTGGAGCCTGACCCTAACTCGACGCCGGGCAATGGGCTGTTCGTGTTCCGGTTCTTCCGAGACGGCGAGAACTGGTACGGCCGGAGCCTGCCGGACCTGGGCGAATGCCTGGAGAAGGCGGCCGATCTGATGCTCAACGCCAAGGTCAGGGCCTCGGACATCAACTCGAACCCGCCGCGAATGGTACGGAAACAGGCGTTCGTAACGAATAATGTGCAGAAGATTCGGGAATTCCTGACGACACCGGGCGCCGTCCAAGAGATTGTCGGGGATGAGGCAAGCCTTAAAGACAACATCGTCATGGACATGACGGTCGAAGACCCGGCGGACCTCGTGCCGTTCATGGGCGTGCTTCGGGATTCGTACCACAATCTCGTGGGCGTGCAAAGCGGCGTGCCTTCGGCAACCGAGACCGGGACGTTCAGCGAGATTCAGATGGACGAACAGAAGAGTAGCCAGGAGATGGATCAAGTAGTCCTGGAGGCCGCGAGCGAGCTCTGCCGGTTGTTCAAGTGCGTGATTGACGATTTCTTTCACTACATGCCCGAAGAGTTTCTTGTTCCGTACATCGAGCGTGTGACCGGGATGGATGCGAGCGGGATACAGGAAGTGCTACCCAGCATTGACGGGCTCACCAAGGAATTGCGGATCGAGCATCCAATGACCGCGAATCAAGACCCGGTTGTCATTCTGACGGTTATTCTCAAGGTGGCGGCGCAGTTCCCCGAAATGTTCGTCAAGATTCCGCCGGAACAGCTTCTACGCTTCTTCATGGACCTGATCGGGTGCAGGCAAGCGGCGGACCTGATCGGCGTCGATGCGATGGACCCGGAGGACGAACACGGCCAGATGCGGCAAGGTAATGCGGTGGACCCGGAGCCGATGGAAGACTTTATGATCCATCTGGCGGCTCACCTGCCAATGCTGGACAAACTGAAGGCCGCCGCCGCTATGGCCGACAGTCAAGGGATGCAGCTGGAACCCGAGATTGAGAACCTGATGGCTCTGCTGCCGCAGCACGTCGAGGAAACGATGAACCTGCTGAGCGTGGCGGTTGCTCAGCAACAGCAAGCAGCGGGACCGGCGGAAGGCGGCGGCAAGGGTCCGGCCACGAAGCCCGCGAAGGTGGCCCCGGGCAGCTCGCCGGGAGAGGGCACACAGCCTCCTGGCGCGCCTGAGATTGCCGCCCAGATCACAAGCCAAGCACACGGAGCACCTACACCATGATCGAGCCTGTAATCCAGTGGGGTATCAGCCTGGAGCACATTCAAGACCCGAGAGAAACACAGCGTATTGCGGATCAGTTCAAGGCTTTTCAGGATAGCACGGCTGGCGCGCTGCTGATGGGCACGCTCCAGATCAAGGGAGAAGAAACGTTGCGAAGCCTGCGGCAGGTCGGCCGCGGACGAACGGAGCCGGATGGGCACGTAGGTGAATGCCAGGGACGCCTGGACATACTCGAGCTTCTGATGAGCCCGCATTTCGGGCTGGGGCAACTGATCGAGGAGCGTCATGCGGAGCTGGTGAAGGCGATGAAGGAGGGGTAAACGGCGCAATGCCCGTGTTTCGCACCAGGGCCTTGGAGGTGCGGGCGGAACACTTGAAACCCGGCGAGGAGGATTACTTTGTCAAGGTTCGGGGGCATGTGGCCCCGGTGGTCTTGACTCCGGACGGTCCAGTAGCGGTTTGCGCGGAGGATTGGGTAGTGACAACACGTCCTGACCGGCGCTGGGTTCTGGGTCCGAAGGGGCTGAAGGAATTCTGTGAGAGGGATGGTGTCTCATGACAAGGGCGGTAGTGATCCCCAAGCGGTTCTCCGTCTTCGGATCGGCGTACAACGTTCGTTTTGACCCGTCTCTTGTGGACCGTGAGGAAGTAGCGGGCGCAGTTCACTTGCCGGCCAACGAAATACTTCTCCAGCCGTCCGGCGAGCAGTACCCAACAACACTGCCCGAATTGGAGCAAACGTTTTTCCACGAAGTGTTTCATATCATCGCGCGGGAACTGGCCGAGGATGCGTTTTTCGAGAACGAGCGGTTGGTCGAACTGTTTTCCAAGTGCTTGCATCAAGTTCTGGTGACCGGCGAAGGTGACCTGCTGCAAGAAGGAGACGAGACAAAATGAAGAAGAAACCGTTCTGGAGACAGAAGACGTTCTGGATGGCGGTGTTGACGGCTGGAAGCGCGGTGGCCGAGAAAGCGGCGCTGACGCATCCGGAATACGCCGTCGTGTTCGAGGCCGCAAAATGGGTGTTCGGGGCAGCGACAGCTGCATGTATGCGCCAAGGGATTGAAGCCACAAAGGAGCCCTAATGCGGGCCTCTCGCCGTCCACTTCTCTTCAACAAGGGCTTCGTGGGTCCGGACTGGCCGCACGACCAGATTGCGGGCGCCTGTATCGACATGCAGAACGTCTGTCTGACGCCGGACGGGTCCAGCCTGCGGCCGTTTCCTGGCTACCAGGTGCTCTACCCCTACGAGCTGGTGCGGGGCCGCGCCTACATCAATCTGAACCCCGGCGATCCGCAAGCGGGATGGCTCGAATACCATACCGAGTACCCGCCAGTGAGCAGCTACAACGGCGGCGAGCTCTATGAGGCGCTGCCGGCCGGCCTGCGGGTTGTGTGCTTGCCCGCTGAAGCTATCGGGGCCCGCAACGGGCGGGTGATCGCCATTGCCGATGAGGTCAACGGCCGTCCACTGGCGGTTGGGTTTCATCCCGGCGGGCAGCTGATGGACCCGGCGTTGAGCGCGACCGACCGCGTTCCGCTGGGCCTTCTGCGGCTGAATCGGTTCTCCGCCCACGATTATCCCACGATCCTGAACCATAACGGCCGCACGCATATCTGCACGCCCTATGACGAGCAATGGCTTTGGGATGGCGGGCAGATCAGGCGCGCGGGGATCAGGCCGCCTCAGCGAGCGCCTATCGTGCGTGTGGCCGAGACCGAGCAGGCGGAAGGGGATATTCCGGGCGCGGCACCCTCGAAGGTGGCTGTGTTCCGGATCGAGCACATTCAGAGCCCGCCGAACAGCGACCCGCGCGTGGAGATTTCCCGCGGGATCATGAAGTTCCGGCTCTGGGACAGCGAGACAAACGATTGGACCTATGACGATACGGTCAACCCGGCGGACCCGGCGAAGGGCAATGAGTCGGGCGTGATCGACCTGGGCAGCCGGTACACCAACACTTTCTCGGAAGTGCTGCGAGTCATCAATACGAGCCCGAACTGGGATGCGGAGCTTCTGAAGAACCGCACGGAAGCGCTGGTCACGGCTCCGGGCATCGGATCGAACGGCAACAACCTGTACGTCCGGGACGTGACAAACACGCTGAGTGGCGGGCTGGACGCGCAGACGGCGCGCCAGACGCTTCAGTTCAGCGCGAGCCCGGACTTTCAGTTTGACGAAGAGAGCACGGACGCGGTTGCGGCGTGGGCCTATGCGGGCGCGCCGACCGCCAGAATGATTACAGCGGGGCCGGATTCCGGCAAGTATTGGTCCAATCTGTGGGAAGTGACCATTGACGAGACGCGGTATTGGGTTGGCGCTCACACCGCCACGGCGCCTTCCGCGGCAATCGCCGCCGCGCTGGCTGCTATGGTTACCAAGATCAACGATCTGCGAAGTGACGTGGTGGCGTCGGTTGCCACGAACACCTTCGGGGCCGGTAACCTCAAGATCACCGCGGCGACCGCCGGAGCCGCCATGAACGGCCTTGCGGTCAACGATACGACTCTCAAGCACGGCGCGGACGCGGTTGTCACTCCGGCTTCCGGCGCCGTGCGTGTGACGATCTGGGATGGGGCGAACACCGATACCTACCGCATCGTGCCCGATGGCAACCCAAACAATGAGGTCGGGTCAGGCGAGATCGCGGTCTACAACAACAACGGCAGCGGGGACGGTTCGGTTCTCAAGACGATGGCGGCATTGGAAGCGGCGATCAACGATGCCGCCCGGACCGTCGCGGTCACGGCCACGAAGGACGATGCTACTTATACGATTGGTCTCGCAGCAGACGTGGCGGGCGCGGGCGGGGAAGACATCAATGCCAGCGTGCAGGCCGGTGCGGCCGATGTGCCTCTGATCCAGGCGATTGCGCCAACGGCTTTTGTCGTGACGGGCGAGGCGGTGGGCGCGAAGGCCACGGGCGTTATCTGGCCGCGGGACTGGGGCTGGACCGGGACGAATGAAGCGGACCTGGAAGGAAGCGGGACCACCGGGCAGCCGGGTCATGGTGATACGTTGCTTGTCGGTGCGGTGGGCGGATCGAGCGAGACCTACAAGTTCCACACCGGGGTGCCTTTCGGCGCGCCCAACATTGACGTGGAGATCGGCGCGGACCTCGACGAGACCATCGGCAATCTGGTTGCCGCGATTCACACCTACAGCGCGATCTTTACCGACACCGATGGCGTGTATGCCGGATGCAGCCAGAAGCCTCTGCGCCCGCCGGAAGTGCATTTGGCAGACAGCGAAGCGGCGGCGGTGGATGAAAGCCCCGGCAATGACACGAACTACGACGGTCTGACGCTGCATGAGTGGACGTACGAGCTGATTCAGGCGCTCAACGGCGGGGAATGGTGGCGCGGTTCGGCGGCGGCCGATTCGCCCAGCGAACAGCCGGATTTCGCCTTCGTGAGCCCTGGCCTCTGGGATTACGTCGAGGGAGACTCGGACACGGCGGCGGGTGTGCCCGACGCGGTGAAGAACCTGGAGGTGGGCGCGAGTGACGGCAGTGCGGATTGCGTTCATATCTGGCTGCGCGAAGGGATGCGATTCACAGGGAACTATGAGGATCTGGCGTACTGCGTAACGAGCGGGACGGTTCCGGGCTCCTCGAATGAAGACCTGATGAAGAACATCGGTTTCTTCGCATCATTGAGCCTGCGGACGAAGAAGTACCTTCCAGGCCTTTTCACGGCGCTGGAGAGCTGCAACCTGGCTCTCGTGTTCGATGCGACGGCGGATTTCACGGGGACCGATAGCCAGCGGGTCGTGATCCGCATCCCACCGCGTGCCGAGAGCGCCCAGCGCACAGAGTCGCAATACCGAGGGACATGGCTCGACGTTTCGGGCGTGCTGGGACAGCTCGTACTGGATGACGGCTACTCCTATCCCAACCTGCTCAGCGACAGCGGGTTCTCTTATCTGTCCATCGGAATCAGGTTGCTCTCGGAGGTTCCGGCCCGAGCATGGGACACGGACGTTCTGCCGAATCCCGGCCAACCGACAGTAGCAGAGGGCGAGGCACGGCGGCTGATAGGGTATGCAACAAGCCGCTTTGTGCAGTTCTCCCTCGATAACGTGTACTTCCAAGACCCGGAGACGGTTTCGGCTTCGCCCTACTTGCCCCCGGCCACGAGTCTCCCGAACAAGCTGGAGTATGCTTTCTGTTTCTCTTGGATCATCTCGGCCGAACGGATGGAATCGGCGCCGTCTCCGGCGGTTCAGGTAGAGATCCCGGCCTTGATCGACGAGGACGGTTTTATCCAGGACCGGCAGGCGGTGAACCTGGATATTGCGGGCTTCCTGAGCGGCCTTGAGCACGACATGGAGAACAACCCACAGTACCCCAACATTGACCGAGTGGCGGTCTACATCAGCGCGCCGAGTTGGGACGCCGATACGGGCGTGCCACAGTTCCATTTGCTTGACGAGTTTCCGATTGATTACCTGAGTTTTGTGACGGCGGAGGGTGGCCCGACGGCAGCGCGGCAGTACAACATTCATCTGGCGATGAAGCATGTGGACGATGTGGTGCTCCAGAGCCGCGAGCCTTACTACACGAATGGCATCCCTCCCGGCGCGCAGGTCTGCACGGTGGACGGTGAACGGATGCTTTGGGCGGGCGTGCCGGATTATTCGGTTGGCCGGATCAGTTACGACCAACTGGGCGGAACGGGCCTCACGGTAATGCGGGCGATGATCGCCTTCGAGAACGCCGATGGCGACGTGCTGTACTTCAAGGAAGACGATCTGGACTCTGCAACGGGTTTGCCGACTCAGGGCGTGGGCCAGACCGGAGACGGGTACACGATCCGGCGCAACGATTTGACACCGACCTTCGCGCCGCACCTGGAGGGCCGCACGGTTCGGATCGTGGGCACGACGCAGCGCGGGTTGGTCCGCAAAGTCATGCGCCGCAAGCGCACGCACCCGGTCAACGAAAGCGAACTGCCGTGGGACGGCACCTACAACCGTCTGTGGGTGGATGGGATCGACCTTGCCGAGGGTGCCGAGATCGAGGATGTCAAGTACGTGATCGAGGGCGCGCCAACGCGGCTCTACTACTCGATCAAAAACACGCGCTACGGGGCCAGTCAGGAATTCTGCAACCCATTCGGGGGCTGGCTCGACCTGGACATGCCCGGCGATGAGATTGTGGCTTTGGGACATGTGGGCGATTTCGTGTGTGTGGTGGGCCGCAAGTACACGGTCTACCTGCTACAGGACACCACAACCTTCGACAATGTGCCGGGGTCCGGCGCGCCTTTCCCGAATCAGCGGCGTTTCCAGGGCGGGTGCATCAGCGGGCGGACGTTCGTAGAGATCCCCGGCGGCGAAGCGCTGTGGCTGAGCCCGGAAGGGCAGCTGATGCGCGGGACGGTGGCCGGGGTCACGCCCGATCCGCTTTCGGTGCGGTTCACGGGCTGGATCGGGAGCCAGTTCCGGGTCACGCAAGCGCTGCTGAAGCACGCGCACGCGGTCTACATCCCGGAAACCGAGCAGTATGTCCTATTTGTGCCGAAATCGAGTGAGGGCGCGTTTGCCTACTGGCCGAACCGTCCGGAACCGGGGGCGCATGAGGAATGGTCCACTGACGCGACGCCCGCCCCGGTAGAAATACCATTTTGGGAGCAAATCATTTGAACAAGGAGAATGGGAACATGAAACGCGCACTTTTGGGACTCATCATTGCAATTTGCTTCCTCTTTGGGGTGGCAACCGGCTGGGCCGACACGACCGGCACCTTGTACGTCAGCGTGACACCCGAGACAGCATCATGGAGTCTGGACGGGCCTGGATCGGCTGACTATGAGGACACGGGCACATCAACAGTTGCCGGGGTGGTTGCGGGCACCTACGAACTCACATGGTCGGCTCTGACGCACTACACCTTGCCCGACCCGGCGACCTCAACCACGATTCTAACCGGGGGCTCCTCGCACACCTGGACAGGCACCTACACGCGCCACACCGGCACCGTGAATATCGAAGTGCGGCCGGTCAAGGACGGGCACACGGCGGCCTGGATTCTGACGCAAGGCGATTCGAGCACGACCACCGCTTCGGGCGATGCCGTGGTTACGGGCGTGAAAACAGGGAGCGTTTCCGTCAACTGGGGCGCGCTTAGCGGCTACACCGCGCCGGACCCCGACCCGGCAACGGCGCAGAACCTCGCGCAAAATGGAACAGTCACTTTCGCGGGCGTCTATACCCCGATCAGCAGCGGAACGTGTACCGTGACCGTCTTTCGGGCGGCTGCGGATGCGGACGTGCAATCGCGGCGCGCGATGGCGCTGGCTGTGGCCCCGCCGGGCGATCTCGGGACGAATCTGCGATGCGCTGAATTCGACTGGGCAGCAGACTCGGACGGCGACATGGTAGCGACCACGGCCCTCGTGAGTGGCGTACTGGCGTACGTCGTGGTCTACCCGGACGCGGGCGCGACCAGCCCAACGGCCGCCTATGACCTGACGCTGAAGGATGAGCTCGGCCGCGACGTGCTGGGCGGCGTGGGCTCCAATCTGGCGGCAAGCGGCACGTCCGGCACGGCTCTAACGCAGCCGACGCTGCGAAACCTAACGCTGACCTCCGACAACGCCGGGGACAGCAACGGCGGCACGGTGTGGCTGTTCTATCAGCCGTAATCCCAATTAAGGAGAGATTAGCATGAGATTAGCATTTCGGATTCTGATCGCGGCGCTTTGGCTGTGCATCCTCAGTTCGGCGGGGTGGGCCGGGACGGCCGTGCATGTGGCAACGGACGGCAACGACTCAACCGGGGACGGTACGATTGGCAATCCGTACCTGACACCCGCCAAGGGCATGACGGTCGTAGCTGCGGCGTCAAGCCATACGCTGTATATCAAAGCGGGCACCTACAACACCGAGGACGGCGACAACGATTGCATTCTCTGGCTGGACAAGGACGCCTCGGCCGGCGCGATTACCATTGAAGGCTACACGACTACGCCGGGCGATGGTGGAACCGCGATTTTCGATGCGCAGTCCTCCGAATCCTATTGCATTTCGTTCGATGCCGGCACAGTGACGGGCTCTCAATACTATGTGATTTGCGGCATCGACGCGCGAAACGGCACGTCCGACGGATTCAATCTCAACAATCCCGACAAGATGACCTTTGAGGGCTGCCGCGCAACCGGAAACGGCGGCTGGGGTTGGGTCTGCGACAACAACGTGCGCATTGCGGACTGCTACACGTCCGGCAATACGAGCGGCGGTTATGACTGCGACCAGGACGCGCAAATCACGAATAGCGAGAGTCACGACGAGGCGGACGGCGTAGTCGTGCAGGGGGGGTCCACTGTCAAGGGCTGCCTGATCGAGGGCTTCACCACGGACGGCATCGGCGCGAACGATATGGTACTTGTCGAAAACTGCACGATTGACGGGCAGGGCGCAACGGCGGGTTGCGATCTGGACGCTTGTTCGACGGTGCTCAATACGATCATCACGAGCTGCACCACGGGAGTCGCGGGCGCGCTTGGCGGGTACGAAAACTACAACATCATCTACGACTGCGGGACTGCGGTTTCGGGGTCGGAAGAGGGCGGCAACTCCCTGACGAGCGATCCCACGTTCACAGGCAGCGGGGACTATACCCTGCAGGCAGACAGCCCGGCGATTGACGCCGCCATGAGCGTAAGCGGGAAGACCGACATCGGAGCTTACGAGTATGCGGCTGCGGGGGGCAGCGGCGGCTCGGCCCCTCATGTCGTACCGGCGGGCGATCAGGGGCCTTGGGTCGAGGATGCCACAGTCGTTTTCACGTTCGCGACGTTCGGTTCGGACGGGGCCAGCCTCGATTCCTCAGCGGACGGCACGATTCACATCTACAAGGATACCACGACAACGCAGCGAACCGATCAGACAGGTATCACGTACACTGCGCCGTTTGATTCGGTGACAGGGTTTGCGCAGGTCGCGATTGATCTAAGCGATGAGACGGTCGCGGGATACTACGCGCAGGGCAGCGTTTATGAGGTCGTGGTGAGCGCGATGACCTTAGACAGCGTAAGTATGACCGTTCCGGTCGCGAAATTCTCGATTGTCAAAGAAATGGTGGGGCCGATGCGATGAGGCGGATTGCGATCTGGATGGTTCTTTTTATGCTGGTGGGCGCGCGGGCGTGGGCAACGGACTGGTATTTCAGTACGGCGGCCACCGGGGCTAACAACGGCTCTAACTGGACGAACGCTTTCAGTACGTGGCCTTCGGCGTCGTGGTTTACGAATACGGCCGCGCGCGGGGATACGTTCTGGGTCGGGGACACGGACGGCGCGGCGGTTCAAAGTCCGACGGACAACGCGGACTTCGTTATCAACATGCCGCTGAGCGGCACACTGACCTTTACGATCAAGAAGGCGACCGCGGCAGCGCACGGCACTGAGACCGGCTGGAGTAGCGCCTACGGCGACGGGCAGTTCACCTGGAACGGCTACCTGGAACTGAACAACGGTTACTATGTGATCGACGGGGTTGTGGGCGAGGATGATGGTTCTGTGACGCCGCACGGTATCTGTCTCGGTCTCGACGGTTTGACCACGCTGTCTTCGCCGAGAGACAACTACAACATCGGCCCGATCCACTTCACCGGCGCTGGCGTCGACGGGAACAACTATTTCGCGCACCTGGACATTCACGGCGGCGGGGAAGGGCCGGGACCGGTTGACGATGCGCCTAAGATCACGTGCGTGACGATGGGGAAAGGCACGCTTTCGAGCACGATGACCTATTGTTACGTTCACGATTTCACGAGCGTGGCGGTGAGCTACGGTGCCTACGATTCGACGATTGAGCATTGCTGGTTTGCCTATCGGCGTGGCGCATGGGCGCCGGGCACCACCTCTTACATACACGGCGCGGCGATTACATGGAACGACCCGGATGCGGCGGGCGCGGCGATGAACTCATGCATCCGGTACTGCACGTTCTTTCGGATCAGCGGAACCGGGGCGATAGAAGTCACCACGGGCGAACAGACGTACTGTTACATCTACGGGAACGTCTTTTGGAATGATGGAACCTACCGCTGGACCAACTTCGCGGTGGGGCAAACGAATTCCGGGGTAGTTGACTATTTCTATGTGTACAACAACACTTTCTGGGTTCCGACGGACTACGATCCCCATGTAGGTGGTTGGCTGGCGTACGGCGGAGTTGATTTCAAGAGCGCAACGCACTGCGTGGCGCAAAACAACCTGTTCGTCAACTTCGATAGCCACATCTTATTCACGGCTACGATGACGCACGACTACAACGCCTTCTATGCCTCCACCGGCACAGGGTCATCGGAATCGAACGGCCAGACGCTTGGCGCCGATCCGTTGACGGACCCGCCGGACGATTGCCACCTGGGCACCAACACGAATTCCGGGCTCAACCTGGGCACCAGCTACAACGAGGACGCGGACGGCTATCTCCGAGAGACCTGGAGCCGCGGGGCTTTCGAGTATGACGGCGCGGTGCCTCCGGGGCCGACCCCCACCCCGACCCCCACCCCGACGCCTCCGCCGGGGGGATACTCCAAGCATCGGCCAAGCGTGAACTGGTATCGGGACCGATCTCGATTCGCAAGAGGACAATGAAATGTACGGACTGACGATTGAACTCGGAAATAACGTCTACGTCGATTGCCACACCCGCGACGTGTACGGGGCAATGGCCGATGCGGATTCGGCCCCGACCTACGCCGTCTACGAAGACGACGGCACGGCGGCATTGGCAAGCGGGAGCATGGCGAAACGCGGTATCGCGGGCAATACCGGGTGCTATGTCGCGGGCTTCGCCGCCACGACGGGTGCCGGTTTCGAGGTCGGCAAGACGTACCATGTGATCGTCTCGATCTCAATGGACGGCGTAGCGACGGTCAAGGAAGCGGTCTTGGTTTTCGCGGTCACGGGCCTGACGGCGGCTCTTTCAGCGCACGATGGAAAGATCGACACAGCCCAGAGCGACCTCAATCTCCTCACCGGGTCCGACGGCGCGACACTGGCGACAAGCCAACCGAACTACGCGCCGAACACGGTTGTACCGGATGCGGCGGGCGTGGCTCCGACTGTGGCTGAGATCACGGCGGATGTAGACTCGAACAGCACGCAACTTCAGGCCATTGTGGCCGACACGAACGAGCTTCAGGCCGACGACGTTCCGGGGCTGATTGCGGCCCTGGATACGGTTGTGGACGGAGTTGCGGCGGGCGTGCTGGCCGAAGCGGTGGACGGCTCGGTTACGCTGAGCGCGGCCGTCAAAGCGATTCTGGCGGTCTGCGCGCACAAGATCAACGTGATAGTTTCCGGGAGCGACCGGGAACTCCGTTACCGCGATGCGGCCGACAGTGCGGATGTGGTCTCGGTGAAGGTGCTTGAGGATGACACTGGGCGAACGGTCCTATGAGTGTAGACGTTAAATCCATTGCCTCACAAGGTCTGTGGTCTGCTGGAGCGGGCGGAACCGCCGTAGACGTGAAGGCGGTTGCGACCTGGGGCCTTTGGTCCGGCGGGGTGGCGGATATTCAGCCGTGCGGGCCGACGGATGTAACCCGGACCGTCTCGGGCGAGTTTGACCGCTGCATGGTGTTCGATCTTCGTCGCGGGGCGATCTTTCCGGGGGTTGGCTATCCGCTGACGTGCGCGATGCGCAATGCGCCGCTCTGTGAGGCGGGGGACCGGACGCGCGGGCAGATTGTCGCCGGAGCCGCCGACGGACGCCTTGTGCGGGCCTTCTCCGATGGCGCGCATGGACTCGGGACACCGACCTCGAAAGTGCGCTGGACGGTGGCGGCGAACAGCTCGCAGGCAATGCTTTACATCGACCCGGCGGCTGAAGAGTCGTTTTTCCCGGCGACGTATCTGAAGGGTCTTCCGGTCTGGGTGCGGCAGGCTTCGACGGGCACGTTTGCCTACTCGACGATCTACACGAACTCGAAATCGGCGATCTACCTGGAGGCGGGCCAAGAGCTCCCCTTCACGCCAACGCCGGGCGATTGGTTGTGGGTGGCTCCGATGACATGCGGCGTGCTTTGGCCCGAGACCCGTTACGATTACCCGGCCACGACGCGGGCGATCCGGCTGAATGTCGCGGCCCCGGACATGGGCGACCTGCCGTTCACTATCGGGATCTATCGGGCGGACGGGGACAATGTGACGCTGGACCTTACGAAGAGCCCGAAGGTCTCGCAGCGGTTCACGACTGAGAAACTGCGGCGTGGCACGGGGCGGCTGGGCCTTCCGGCGACAAGCGGGCGGGCACTGGCTTTAGCACTGAACTTTACGCCGACGGGCGGCGGGCAGCTGCATATCGGACCGATTGAGATCGAGGAAATCTTGCACCCGAGCGAGAACTACAGGAGCGCTTAACGGTGGGCACGGTTCACAAACAGATCGCGCGCGGGCATGACTACGGCAATCCCTACCTGAACGCTATGGTGGATCGGCTGTGCAATGTGGTTACGCAGCTCGGCGACGGGGCGGGGGGCGGCAGCGACGTGCAGGGGCCACCTGGAATCCAGGGTCCGGTGGGGCCTGCTGGGCGAAGTATTGCCGGGCCTCCTGGCGAAATGGGGCCACCTGGCAAGGACGGTCCCCAAGGGCTTCCCGGCACTCAAGGTGCTGCTGGATCTGCTGGAATTGCTGGAGATCAAGGTGCCACTGGAGCCACTGGATCTGCGGGAGCTGCGGGAGCGCGAGGCGAGAAAGGCGAACCGGGCCGGTTCGAGCCCTCGAAGGTCGCCAACACGGCCGACCGGGCGTTCTATCCTGGGACCGTGCTCGGTTTCAACTGGCGCAGCCGCCCGGAGCGGGCACAGGCGGGTCTGATCCCCGCTGTGGGCGTGGTGCGGAACACGGCCGCGCTGAATGAGATCGTCGAGTACATGAGCGTGGGGCAGTGGCCGGTACATCTCGAGAGCACGGAGATGCGCCCGCAGATCGGGCAAGGGGCCTACTTGTCGGCCACGCAGCCGGGCACGCTTACGAACGTGACGCCAAACGGGGGCTGGCTGACCCGGCAAGCCGTGGGCATTTTCACGGGCGCGTGGGATAGCGATACGGGCCTTGCGCTGGTGGAACTGAACATCAATGCCGAACCGATGATGCTCGACGCCGACGGGGACCTGCCTTCGCTGGTGGACCGCACGAAGCGGCGGCCGGGAACCATGCGTTCCGTGGTTTGTTTCGGGGATTCCCTGACTATCTGGGGTTACGATATGTCCGACCGGGAACTCGAAGGCACCTGGCCCTACCAGATGCAGGCGCTTATCGCCAGCGAGCCGGACCTGTGGGGCGCGACGGTTCACAACGAAGGCGTTTCGGGCGAGACGGCTGAAGATGCGATCGATCGCTACTTCTCGGATGTGACGCAGCACAGCCCGGACTGGAGCGTCATCAGCGGGGCCAAGTACACGGCAGCGCCGCTCAATGTCCGCACGCTTGCCATGAGCGATACGGGAGACGTGCCGAAGGGCACGCCGGTCCGCTACAAGATCGGCGGCGTCTACTACTACGGTTTCGTCGAGCGGGTTGCCGTCGGTCAGTCGATTCGCATTCATGGCGAGAACCTTTCCGGCGACGTGACGGATCTTTCCGTTGGCGGTAACGAAATGATCGTGGCGCTCCAGTTTGGCACGAACGACTTGCACGCCGGGCGCAAACGCGCGGCTTTCCTGAGCGACATGCAAACGCTGATCGGACTCGTGGTGGCCCAGGGCGGGCTGCCGGTTGTCGTGACGATCCCGCATAACAGCGGACTGGACAACTCGGCGGACGTGGACAACTGGAACGAAGGGCTGCGGGGCTTGGCGGAACGCTACAACGTGGAGCTCTTCGACTGGTGCGCGCTGCTCGGAGAAGCGGCAACGAGTAGCGAATTTTTCGAGACCGAGCCGGGCGGCGAAGTGGTGCATTTGTCCTGGAAAGGCAACCGGGCAACGGCTATCGCGCTGAGCCGGTACTTGTTTCAGGATTCGCTTCAGGCGGGCCTGCCGGCGGGGACGGAAGTGCTTTTCGCGGGCTACGATTACCCGGCGGTCACGTTGGAGAACCAAGGCAGCCTAACGGCGGCCTCGGATGAAACCTACCAGAAGAACGATACCGAAATCGGCACGGTGCGGATCGTAGAGTACCCCTACCGCTACATGAAGAACGCGACGGGTTCTGACTGGCAGGTTGTGAGTTTCACCTTCCGGGGCACGGGGGCCGCGCTTCTGGCCGCGACGGGTACGGCGATGGGCCTGCTCACGGTGGCGGTGGACGGCGGGACGCCCGAGACGGTTGACCTGGCGGCCGCGAGCCTGTTGCATGACCGGATCGTGTGGCGGGCGCGGCACCTGGACATGCGCGAGCATACCGTTGTGGTCGTGCTCAAGAACACGACGAATTCAACAGACAAGCAGTTCTACTTCCAGGGATTCCTGGCGGAAGCGGATGAACGATGGGGCTTCGTGCGCCCGCACGCGATTGCGGACCATGACACGGATGCGACGGGTACACAACTGAACGAGTTGGTCGGCGGCGGCGAGACCACTCTGCACAGCCATGCGGGCGGTTCGGGCGACGTGGTTGGTCCGGCGAGCGCTACGGACGGGAATATCGTTCTCTGGGACGGCGCGACGGGAAAGCTGATTAAGGACTCGGTTTTCACGACGGCACAGCTCACGACGCTTACCGGCGGGGGGAATGCGGATGCGCTGCACTCGCACGCCGATCTGCCACTCACGGGCGGAACGCTATCGGGCGGGCTGGCCGGGCCGTCTGGAGACTTCACGGAACTTACGGCCGACAAGTACACAACGGCCGCGGGTTCCGGTGACGCTCCCTGGCCCGGTTGGGGCTACCCATATCAATCGGGGATTGACACAACCTACGTTTGGGCCAAGGGGCTCTTTCTTGACGCTTTGACCTCTGGGCAGGCAACGATTAACGGCCCCGTGGATATTTTGGGCGCCAGCGCCGAACTCGGAATCGGGACGGCTACGCCTTCCGAGAAGCTGGAGGTTGTTGGCGTCGCCAAGGCGACTTCGTTCTCGGGCTCGGCTTCGGGGCTGACGGATGTGGGGCCGACGCACAATGTCGCGAGCCATTCGGACACGACCGCGACCGGAGCGGAACTGAACGAACTGGTTGGGAGCGTGGTAACGACACTGCACGCGCACGATAGGATTCTCGCCAGCGGCAGCCCGCGCTGGGCCACCACGAGTCCGATCAGCGTTTACATGTCGCTCGATGACAGCCCGGTGGCGGCGCAAGCGGATGCGGCCGGGAATCTGGGCGTGGGCACTGCGGCCCCGGACGAGAAACTGCATGTCGTCGGGAAGGTGAAGGTCGAGGGGCATGTGTGGTCCCCGCCATCGACTCTCACGAGCGCGAGTTCGATCACGCCGGATGCGGACGCTTCGAGTCTGTTCCTGCTCACGCTGGGCCACAACGCCACGATGCAGATGCTCGACAACATCAATCCGGGCACCTATGTGTTCCGCGTGTTGCAAGCCCCCAGCGGAGGGCCCTACACGCTGGACTGGGCGGGGGGCTACACCTGGGTCGGAGCAACGGGCGCGATGCCGACTACGGCGGCGGCGATCGCGCTGTACTACATCGTCCACGACGGAACGAACACGTATTTGACAATGGCGGCGGCCTGATATGCCTATTCCTTACATCAACCCCGATCCGCGGCATCGCTCCGCAAGCATAGTTGGCTGGTGGAAGATGGAAGACGATGGGGCCAGTACGACCGTTACGGATGATAAGGGCTCGAACGACGGCACAGCCGACCGTAACACGAACCTCCTGAGTGCGGTGGGCAAGATCGGCGACGCGCTGACCTTCAACGGGACGACGGACTGGATCGACTTCGGGACGGCGGCGGCGCTTCTGCCCAGCAACATGAGCGTGTCGTTCTGGGTCAAGACCGACAACACGGGCGGCGCGGACATTGTGTGCGGCTGGAACGAGTACTACTTCATCAGCCTCCAGGCCGACCAGATTAACCTGTTCCGGGCGGTGAGCGCGGGGACAAAGAACGAGTGCCACTTCACGGCAACCGGGGTCAAGAACGGCTCCTGGCACCATGTGCTGATGGTGATCCCGAACACGACGACACAGGGCTCGGTGGCGGACGTGCGGTGTTGGATGGACGGCAAAGAGCTCACGCAGTCGAGCGAGCAGCATGACGCGGCGGCTGTATCGTTCTTGCGGTTCACGGCGGGCGATTCTATCGAGGACGACGATTCCGGGCCGGTGGGGACTTTTCCGTTGGACGGGGCGCTTGACGATTTGCGGCTCTATAACGCGCTCCTGCACATGTCGGCTTGCAGGTGGCTCTACAACCGCGGCAGTGGGCAATCCGTAGTCTGAGAGGTGCGGTGTCATGGACCGGGACGAACTCTTGCTGGAGATGCACGGCACAATCGGCAGGGTGGACGAACGCCTGAAGGCGATGGATAGGCGCGTGAAGCGTATCGAGGTCCAAGTAGACAATCTGCCATGCAAGGAGCACGGAGAAGCCCTGAGCACTCTTAGGGCGCGAAGCGGGCTCTGGGGAATGATGGGCGGGGCGCTGGCGGTTGTGGCGGCGCAACTCGGAATCAAGGGTTACCAATAAGGGGAGGGCGGGCAAATGCCACAGGACAAACACTTCTATGCTCCAGCGGACAAGGCATACAAACGGGCACTGGGCTCGGTGTCGAAACCGATTCCGAAGGGGGCCAACGCGCAGTACCAGAGCCGCCAGAAAAGCCGGGCGGCGCTGGGGACCAAGCGGGCGCTGGGCGAGTCCATGACGGCTCTGGCGCGCAACACGGGCGGGACCAACAACCCACTTTACGCGGCGATGGCTCCCCGGCTGGCGATGGGCGCTCAGGCCCAGATGCAGAGTCTTGCGGCGGACATCGAGGCGCGGGCGGCCGAGCGGGACCAAGAACTCGAAATGGCGCGGCGGGGCCAAATGCTGGGCGCGGCCACTACGGGCGTGGGCATGGCGCGAACCTTCGGGTCCATTACACTGGCGGCCGAGCACAATGCCCTTGCCAAGCAGGGAATGAATCAGAGCTTCAGCCTGGGGATGGCGGGATTGGACCTGAACCGGCTTCAGTTCGGCCTGAAGCAGGAGTTAGGCCGAGGCGGTCTGGCGCTGGACCAAGAGTTGGGCCGGGGTGGCCTGGCCTTGGCCGGGCGGAACGCCTCGAACTCGGCGTCTCTGGGGTGGGCGGACCTCGCTCAGCGGCAGCAGGGCGCAAATCGGGGCTGGGATATGGCGAAGCGGCGTTTCGACCTGGCCCGGCAACAGCAAGATGACCAGTGGTTCCAGCAGTACCCGGACGTGATGGGCGGTGGCTCGGGCGCGCGGACGAATTTCTGAAGGTGAGGAGAAGGGCAATGGTATTCGGACTCAATCGGCGGCCACTGGATTACGACCCGACGGAATATCCCCAAGGTTTTATGTCCGGGGCGCAGGCTTCGCCGAACATGGCGCAACCTACACCCGCGCCCGCGCTGGGGGGCGGAACCACGTTCTGGCCGCTGCCGGAAGGCGACGTGCCTCAGCAGCAGTCCCTTGGCGGCGCGCCGCGGCTTCCCGTTCAGCCAGGCACAGATACGATCTACGGCCTGGAAGGCGTCACGACAAAGCCCCTTGGCGGCGGCGCGGAACCGGGCGGCGGCGAGATGGGCGGGCAGGATGAGGCGGCCTTTGCTCAGGCGCGGCAAGAAACGCTACTCAAGAATATCGCGCTGAAGCGGGACGCCGACGAGATGAGTGTGCAGGCTCAGGCCGCCAAGGAGAAGCGGGCGCTTCTGGGCGAAGAGATCGCAGACCTGGAAAAACAGAAGCGGAGCACGCGCCAAGCGCTGGGGCAGGCGGTCGAGGATCGCACCGGCTCGCGCCGAACTCCTCGATACCGGAGTTGGGTCGACGGTCGTGTGGGAAAGATTGACATGCAGATCCGGGCGCTTCGCCAGCAGATGGCAAAGAGCGCGGTGGATGTGGGCGCGCTGGATCGGCTGGCTGGCTTGTCGCAAGAGAACTACGCGATGGCGGAAGGCTCGGCTGAAGCGGCGGCGCTGGGGGCGGTGATCGAGCAGCGGAAGCAACAGGCGGCTGAGGCGCAACAGATGCGGGCGCGGCAGGAGAAGGAATCGGAGATGTCTCTGTCGCGGGATCTTCAGCGAACGAAGGCGGCCGAGGACCAAACGCATCAGCATTACGCGGACCGGATCGACGCGCATACGTCGCGATTCAAGCGGGCGCTTGAAGAGGAAGAGCTGACGGAGCGCGACGAAAAGGGCAAAATGGTTCCGTCAACAAAGGGAAAGCATCAGCCGCGCATCAAGGATCTTCGGTCGGACCTGGATCGCGAGCAGGAAGCCTATGACAAATTCCGGCTCGGGCAGGGCGGCGGGAGCGCGCAGGGATCGGCGAGCACAGACGAGCGAGCGGAATACGAGAAGCGTGCGAAGGCGGGCCGAATCAAGAGCACTGTGCCGTTTGGGGCATGGGTCCAAGCCTATCGCAAGAGCCAAGGACGCGGACAATGAGCGACTGGGAAGAACAGCTGAACCGTCAGTACGGCGGCGGTCAAACGGCCGTCGCCGATGCCGCATCAGAGGACTGGGAAACCGCTCTGAACGCCGAGTATGCGGACGGCGCGGGCGGGCAGGCCGAAGATTGGGAGGCTGCCCTTAACGCTCAGTATGGGGCGGAAGAACCCCACGAGCACGGCCTTGTGGGCGGCGCGGCTTCCGGTTTCGCGCGCGGGGCGGTGAACCTTGCGGGCTCGATGGGCGGTGCGGCGGCAGCGGTGGGCCATGTGGAGAAGAAGGTTCCGTGGCTCCTCGCTCCGGGGTTGCGGGCGGCTGGCGAAGCGAGCTCCTTTCTCGGCTCCAAGGTTGCCGATTGGTCGCGGGAGACTGTCGCGGAGACGCCATTCCTTCAACCCTCTGAGAGCGTCAAGGCTCAGGGCTACGCGCCGGATTCCTTCGGGGAGTCCGGGAAATGGCTGGTGGAGCGCGCTCCGGAAGTGCTGCCGCAGCTGTTGACGCAGTTTGCGCTGGCTGCCGCGACGCACGGCGTGTCAGTTCCGGCCCAGATGGCTATGTTCGCCGCGCCGGCCGCGATCATGGAAGGGGGCTCGGCGTACAACGATGCGATGGCAAAGGGTTCGGACCCGGACACGGCGGCGCTGCAATCTGCGGTGACGGGTGTGGGCTCGGGCGCGCTGGAGGCGATTCCGTTCCTGGCGTACTTCCGCAAGATTCCGGGCATGAATAAGGTCATGGGTCCGGGCCTGAAGCGGCTGGCGGGTGTGGCGGCTGGCGCGGGGGCGGAAGGCATCACGGAAGCGCTGCAAGAGCTCTGGGGCGCGGTCACGGAGTATGCGGTACAGAACGACCCGGAAGCGCTTGCGCACCTGGGCGAGCGGATGGCGGGCGCGGGGCTGCTCGGGGCTGCCGTGGGCGGGCCGATGGGGGCGGTGAACTGGGGCGGAGAGGTTGGCGCGGGCAGCAAGCCGAGCCCCGAGCCGGGCGTTTCTCCTCAGGTTGAGACGGCGGGGCCGGTCGATGCGGACTTCGAGCTGATCGAGGGTCCGGACGTGCTTCCGCCGGACTTCATCGCGCCGAAGGAAGTCGAGCCGGAGATCCAGGAAGTGGAGCCGGAACCCGCGCCCCCCGCTCCGGAATCGAACTATTCAACGGAAGCTAAGAGTTCGACCTTCGCGCCGGATTCTCCCGTCGAGGTCATGGTCGAGGTGGACCAAGACCAGTTCGAGTGGGTTCCGGGGAAGGTGCGGGGCGGCTCGGGGAAGCTTGTCGAGGTGCAGGTTGACGGGTTCGGCGATGAAGTGATGCGGGTTCCTGCCGAGGAGGTGCGGGCGGTATCTTCGCCCGACGAGACGGTGACGGCGGCCAAGGAAGTGCTGGCGGAGGTCGAGGGGCAGGCGCGGGAGACGATTGAGGCGGCGGAGAAGGGTGAGCCCGCCCCGTCCGTAGAGTCGGCGGAGGAGGAACTGCTGGGGTCAACCGTTGCAGATTCCGCAACAGTTCAGGAGCCCCCGGCAACCGACAAGGAATCCTCGTCAGTTCAGGAGCCCGCCGCACCTGTCAAGGAATCCTTGACAGCTGGGGACTACTTTCGAGGCGACAAGATCGAGTACACCGGCGTCGTTACAGATGACGGGTTGCGCGAGTTCCGCTATCTGGAAGGGCACAAGAAAGGGCAGACCGGGCACACCGTCAGTAAGGCGGAGAAGGATGCGAACGCCAAGAAGAAACAAGAGGCTTGGAAGAGCCAGCAAGAGCAGTTTGTCAATCTGCACCCGAAGCCCGCGCCAAACGTGTCCAAGCCTTTGCCACATTCCGAGGCACCTGTCCAAGAAACGGCGAAAGGTGGACGGGTCGAGGAAGCTCCCGTCGAGGAATCTCCCGTCGGGGACGCCAAGACGATCCTCGCCGAGAAGTACCAGATCACTATCGAAGAGAGCATGACCACGCCCAAGCGTGCGGGCAAGAAGCCCCGGCCGGTTTTCATCGTCGATGGCAGTGGAATCCACTACCACGGCGCGGAGCTGCGCAAGGCGGGCGGCAAGAAGTTCAACGGGAAGTGGTCGTTCTGGGAAGAACCGAGCGCAGACATTCTGGAGACCCTGGAAAGCGGGAAGCGGGACACCTACGCCGAGAAGCGTGCGGCTCAGAAGGAGCGGGCAGAGGCACGGGCCGAAAAGTATGAAGCGTGGAGCGAAAGCGCGACCAAGAAGTCGGCACAGGAATGGGAGAAAGGCGACCTCAGAGAAGAGAAGTCGGGCATTCCAATGGGACAGCCGATTCTGGTCGGGCACCACTCGGAGAAACGCCACCGGCGCGCAATCGAGCGGGCCGATAAGGCGTGGGGGCGCGCCGTCGAGTTGGGCAAGAAGAGCGAGCGGCACACATGGAAGGCGGCAGGTGCTCGCAACACGGCAGTGGATGACGCCAACAAGCCCGCCGCGTTCATGCAGCGCCGGATTGACGACGCGGAGAAAGAACTGCGCGACATTGCCCGGAAACTGGAAAGGCTACCAGAGGAAATAGAAACCCACGAATACTACAAAGAGCATCCTCACGCCGCAGAGGCGTTCCGCAAGCAAATGGAGAACGCCCAGCGCGAGAACGAGGAGAAGCGGGACTATTGGAAGGAACTGCTCGCCGACAAGGGCGGCGTGCAGTACAGCCGGGAGAACGTCAAGGCGGAGGATCGGGTCAAGATTCGGCGTACCTGGAGCATCGTGAAGCGGGCGAACCCGAAGACAGTCACAATCGTAATCGCCGAGGGTGGCGCGAAAGGTATGGAACTGAAGTACGAGTATGCCGAGATCCAGGAGCACAAGGCGAAGGAATCGCCCCACCCAGTAAAGCCTTCCGCCCGCGCGAAAAGCCTGGAGAGGAGCCGCATCCGCCGCAAGGCGTCCGCCCGACAGTGGCTAAAGGATGTGGGCGGGCTCCGCATTTCCCAGAACCGCGCCACCGGGCGCTTCGACTTCGGCGAGTACGAACATGCCGCACCGCGCAACAAGAAGGGCGGGCCAGCACATCCCTCGATCTTCCGCACGGACCCGCAGGCGCTCAAGGCCGACGAACTCGCCGATGTGATGGAGCGAGACGAACAGCTTGCCCCGCATTTTGCCGGCCTCAGTCCCCAGGACCGCCCCGGCAAGGCGGCGGAGCTCGCGGGCAAGATGCTCGAAGGGGACTGGAAAGCCGTCGATATGATGGCGCAACACGAGGATGCGGTCTCCGATCAGGAGCGCGAAAAGCACGCCGAAGCCGAGTACCAGGATTTCCTGGCGAAACTGGAGGTTGCCGACGAGAAGGACGCACGGGCAAGAGCAACCGATATGTTCGGCGGCGGGGCGGTCCCGAAAGCGAAGGGCCGCCCGGGCGGAACGCAGGGCGACATGCTGGCGACCGGTCCGGTCTCGGCGGAGGGTTTGCGGGATCAGGCGCTTACGGACCGCACGAAAGGCCCGATGCGCGCGGAAGAAGAAGGCCAGCTCGATGCGTTCGGGGACGACCCGTATCAGGGCGGCATAGGCCTCACACAAGAGAGCGTCAAGAAGGCGTGGGGAGCAGTCACGAACGCGCCCATCGTCAAGGCGTTCTATCGCGGGCGGCGGACGCTGGAGAATTCGGCGCCCGGGCGGGCTGCGATTGAACTGGGCGAGCGGATCATGGTCTCGAAGGAACGCATGGCCTACAGGCAGCTGCGCGCGCTTGAGAAAGCCATGGGTGGGAAACTCAGTTGGTTCGACAAGCATTGGATGACGAACAACTTCAAGGACGCCTACGAGGCGGGCAAGGAGATGCCGAACGCGCGCATCCAAGCGTTCGCCGAGGCGTGGACGAAAATCCACAACGCTATTGGCGAGCGGATGGAAGAACTCGAAGTCCAGATTCACGACCCGGAGGTCGAGGGCGGCAAGCGGGCGTTTGTCCGGCGCATCCCGAACTACTTTCCGCGGATGCCCACGCAAGAAGTCACGGACGCGATGGCCGAAGGGAAAGGCGATCTTTACGACGCGCTCATGGATGCTTTTCCGCGGTGGGGACTGCCCGTGGACGCTTTGACCTCCGCCAAGGACATTCCTTTTTCGGAGCACTGGTACAAGGCTATCGAGACCCCGCGCGTGGGCAACATGCCCACCGAACTCCCCTGGAAAGGTAAGACCTATACAATCTTGCGCAAGAACCCGTTCGACGTGATTGCGAGTTACATCCAGCACTCGGCGCGACGGTTGGCGATTATCGAGCACATGGGCCAGGACACGGCGGAAGACTTCGCCATCAGGCTGGCGCGAGACATTGAGAAGGCGCAGGGTTCGGAAGCGGCCGGGATCTGGATCGGTGGCGTCTGGCCGGACCTCCAGGGAATCCCGGTCACGAAACTCGACAAACTCCTGCCCGTGCCTTTTCGAGCGCTGGAATCCCTTGTCCGCGCCGGACAGCTGTCGCTGGCGACTGTCAGCAATATCGGCGGCTACATGCCGATCGGGGTTCGTTATGGCACGCTGGAGGCCGCGCGGAACTTCGGCCGAGTCGTGGCAGCCGACGCGCGGCACGTTCTGAATGCGGCCAGTCGCGGGCGGGCTGGCGAGTCGAAGACGTGGGCGTACCTGGACGCGATGGCGGATGAAGGGGCATGGCTCGGAGACACCATCGCGCATACCACCTGGACCGAAGGGCTCGAAGGAACCTCTGGAAACATTGCGCGGAAAGCGTTGAACCTGACGCTTTTCAACGCAATTAACCGCAATATCAACAAGGTCGCGGCGCTGAGCGCGGAGAAAGCGTTGCAAGATGCGATCCGGGCGCTACGGGTTCCGCAGTTCGGGCCATGGCGCCGAGTCTGGGGCATGGACGCCAACGGGCTCCGCAACATGCTCATGCGCGAGTTCGATTTCACCGAAGCGGACGTGGATCGCATGATCAAGGGCGGGATCGGCAAGGCCGACCTCGCGCGAGTCGTGCAGAAGGCGCGGCAGAAGATCAACATCACGGGCGAAAGCCCGCTCGACAAGCCGCACTGGATGAACGATGGGCTGGCGAAGCGCATCTTCGCCTATTCTTCTTACCTGCGCTCTCAGGGCAATCAGCTCGTGGACGTGATCTACTACGCCAAGCAAGGGAACGTGCGGCCCTTGGCAACCACGCTCTTCGGCTATGCAGGCATGGGCCTGTTGGTCAAGACGCTCAAGGATCTGATCTACCGCCGCGAGAAAGAGGACGAAGACTGGTGGGCGAAGTTTGCCGAAGGGTACATGGAGATGGGCACGCTCGGGCTTGTGGGCGGATTCGGCGAGAACGTCTACTACAAGGTCAAGTTCGGGGACCGCTCAATGGTCTCAATGCCCGCCGTAGACGCGATTGTTGGGCTGGCATTCGATCTCGTGAAAGCCATGAACAAACTCGGCCTTGAGGCCGAGTATCGCGCGGCTGTTCGGCAGGTCTCGATCTTCCGCGCCATCGACGCGCACTTGGAAGGCCCCTACTGGCAGCATCGCCACGGGAAGAAGGGCAAGGGCGCGCCGGCGCCGCCCAGTTACGGCGGAATCCGCCGCACGACTCGCACGCGCCGCAGCCCGACCCGCCGCAGCACTCGCTCGCCGGAGCGCGATGGTTCTGGGTAATCTAACCCGCCGGAGCGTAAGTAGATCCCACGTGACGGCATCCGTATGCACCACCATTTTGCAGCAAAACCCAGAAATAGCTTGACAACAGCCTAAGCGCTCGCCTATCGTGGATCAGGCTCAACAGGAGCCACACCAAACGAGAGGAGAGAGACGATGGCAAGATACACGGTATATCACACGGTGGACGAGAGCGGCGGACGCTGCATGGCTGATGAGGGCTGGATCGCGCGCGAAACAGACGACCTCGCCGCGGCCATAGCCGATGCCGACAGGCTGACCGCTGCCGGGCAATGCGGTTACGTCCGACGGGAGGATGGGTCCACCCTGATGCCTGATGACTCGTGGGCTGTGGTCCGTGGTCAGCCGGGCTAAATGATCTACCGCATCTACGCCGAGATCGAGGGCTATGACAGCGAGTCGGGCGCCTACGAGGGGCCGCTACACCACGGGATTGATCCCGTGCGTGTCCCGGGTGGGCCGTACGCGACGCTCCTTGAGGCCCATGCCGCTCTGAGGCATCTCGGAGACGCCGGCCAGGCGCCTGAGGAGCGCCCCGTCGCTCCCGTCCCCGACGCATGGACGCCTGAAGCGATCCGCGCGTTCCGCAAATCGCACGGGTGGACCCAAGTAGACCTGGCGAATCTGCTCGGCACGGACAACATGACGCTCTCGCGCTGGGAGCGTGATGTGCAACGTCCAAGCCGCAGTTTCCGGCTGGCCCTCGACGCGCTCCGGCCCAAAGAAACACCACAATAGAAGCGGATAAACTAACCCAACAACAACACAGACGATTCCTCTTGACACGCCGTTATTCGGGGTGCTATGAATGGAATCAGAAAGGGGCAAAACCCCATGACAAACCCAACCACAGACGCTACCGAAACGAAGGAAACGCAGGAAATGACATCCGGCTCCTTACTGCAAAAAGAATTCGGGATTGACCTAAAGGAATACGGGACTCTCAACCTCACCAACCTCGCAATGATCCTGGCAAGTGCGCCGCTGGTGGTCAGCATTTTCTTGCTTCTTGTGATCCTGAAACATTTGCAGAACCGGATCGCGCACCTGGAAAAACTCCAGGAACTCCTATGAAGATGTCACAGAGAAGTCACCTCCTGGAACTGGAACTGGAACTCCACTGAGGAACTGACCCAATGGCCCCGAGCGACCCATACATCAAATGGTTTCCTGACGATCACTTGGGAGAGTTAACGCTGAGGCGCTGTTCGCTGGCCGCTCGTGGTCTCTGGCACGACATGATTAACATCATGGCGAGGTCCGATCCGTACGGGCATCTGGCAGACGAAGAAGGTCAGCCAACCAGCATAGAGGATCTTGCCCTACTCGTGAGCCAGCGGCTCGACGCAGTTCGGCCTGCTTTGCAGGAATTGACCAAACGCGGGGTCTGTTCTGTGACGAATGATGGCGTGATTTTTTGCCGTAGAATGGTGCGTGACAACACTCTACGTCAAACTCGCTCACGTGCTCGCAAAGGTTGTGCATCAAATGATGCATCAAACGATGAACAAAAGGTCAATCAAAAAGGTCAACAAACTGTGAGCTATGAGTATATAGGGAATGAGTATGAGAATAAGAAAGAAAAAGGGGGTTCGGGGGAAAAGGAAAACGGCGCGCCGAAAACCAAGATCGACCCCAAGACCCTCCCCGAGGTCATGGGCCTCCTCTCGCTCTGGGATCTGCACATCGGGAAAGATGCCACCCGGAGCGAAGCCCGGATCTGGATCGCGCGGCGCTTAGGATTGGCCCCCCAGGGACTCTCGGGCCCCGTCACGGCGTTTTCTCTGGCCGACCTGACCCGGAGTATCGAAAACTATGCCGAAAGTCTTAGGCGGCATCCTACGGATTGCCTGTATGCCGTCAGAAACTTCTTCGGCACGAAATCCTACTGCGAGACCTACGCCGACCCCGAATGGAAACCACCAACGCTCAAGGGCCGCGCTGCCGTCGAATCCATCGCCGCGCCAGAACCCGCGGCGATCCCGCCTTGCCCCAATGAGAGCATACCGCAAAACCTCACACCTTGCGAGTCCCAATGGCAGGCGGCCCTTGTGCAGATAGTAACGGCCCAGAGCGTCTTCGCCGATTTCAAAACGGCCAATGTGCAATGCCACGGTTACGACTCGGCAGGCAATCTCTGGTTCTCGCTCGTGTCCCGCGACGACGTGCCCGACGACGTGCCTGATCTGCTCGACAGCTGGGGCAAGGAGGCCATCAAGCGCGGTCTCCTGCCCAAACCGATAAACGAGATCCGCGCCGTCCTGGATGACGGCGATACAACTCCACAAGGAAAGGACTATCCCGTGTAATCTTCACCTAACCTCAACAACGCTGGCCCGGCACCGTGGCTACAAATCACATCGCCGGGCCAGCAAGGAGGCTACCCCAAGGAGGGGAGTGCCATGAATCCCACCGTAACCACCTCTGCGCCCCCGCGTCAAGCGGTTTCGTGCCTCTACCAGCCGCCCCACATCGTGGACGGCGAACGGATCGGGTTCACCGATCCCTCCTTTGAGATCGAAATGGACGACAAGCGCACGCTGTTTGTCGCCTGTGAGGGAGAAGTTTTCCAGGACGGTGACATTGGCGTGACGATTCTGCGCGTTTCCGACGGCCGCTTTGTGCCTATCGAAAAAGAGGCTTGGGGGGATGACGAGGAGGAAATCACCGAGAAAATCCGCGACGAAGTGCGCCGCCCCGGCGATCTCGAAGAGTTGTTGGACACACTCGCCGCGCGCCAGGCCCGCGCCGCCGCCGCCGAACACAGATACCTCGAAAGGAGCCTTCGGTGATGCCAAGCAAATACATCATCGTTCCGCCCGAGCGGTCCACCAGCGGCCACTGTGAGGTTCACGCCACCGTTGAACTCGACTGGACTCTCGGCGGGCCGGAATTCGCGGGAATCCCGGTTCACCTGCGAGTCAAGGCTTGGTCCGATCAGTTCACGCTTGAATATCTGGACCTTCGCGGGCGTCCAATCATCCAGGCGCGGCTCAACGGCAAACCAGAATCTTATATTTCCGTCGAGCGCTACAGCCTGGCAGAAGGACTTAACAAAGCGATAGCAGAAAAAATGCTGGAACACCTGAATGCCTACCGCGCCTGCAAAGCGGAGCAAGAATCGCAGTCGCCGCCCTCTGAGGCGCGCGACGCCGAGAAAAGGAGAACCTGAGCCATGTCCAAGAAGAAGCAAGAGGGGGGTCCGCCGCCGATGTTTCTGGTGTTGAGTCAAAAGGAAAAGGACGAGTTCGACGACGGCAACTGTTTCCGCGCCAGTTTGCAGGGCGCTTTGATGTGTGCCCAAGACTGCGCCGTGGACAACCCAGGCGAGACATTCTACGTCTTCGCCGCCGTCGCCATGAAACGCCAGGAAACCACCATCAGCGAGTTCTTCGCGCCCCTGTCGGCCGCCGAACTCACGAAAGCGAGAACCTGAGCCATGTCCAACGATGAGCGAGACACCTCAACCGCCCTCGTGGCCGAGCCCGTGAACGCCATTGAGGCACAGAGCCGCGCCGATTTCGACATTCAGATTGCCACCGCCAAGCGCTACCCCATGCATTCCGACGCCTGCGGCCTTGAGCGATTCAAAAACGAGGCGATTGCGATGGTCTGTATCGACCAGGAGACCGCCGAGAGCTGTATCTTCTCGCTCCCGCGCGACGGCAAGATCATCCAAGGCCGCAGCATTCGTTTTGCCGAAATCTGCGCGTCGGCCTACGGCAACGTCAAATACGCTTACCGCGTAATCGAGATCGGCGAAAAGTGGGTCACCGTGCAGGGCGTCTGCCACGACCTGGAGCGCAATGTTTCCGCGAGCGTTGACGTACAGCGCCGCATCACGACCAAGTACGGCAAGCGCTACTCCGACGACATGATTATCGTCACGTGCAATGCGACCGGCTCCATCGCCGTTCGCAACGCCATCGGCAAAGTGGTTCCGTCGGGACTCACACAGCCCGTTTATGAGCAAGCCAGGCTGAAGGCCGTTGGCGGTATCGAGACGCTTGAAATGCGCCGCCCGAAGGCTCTCCGGCGGTTCGGCTTAATCGGCATCGAGGAGGCCCGCGTCCTGAAACGGCTCGGACATCAAGCCGTCAGTGACATAACCCTTGACGACCTCACGGCACTGATCGGCCTCTACAACGCGATCAAGGCGGGCGAAGTCACCCCTGACGAAGCGTTTCCGCCCGTCAAGCCCCCGCCCCCCGAGGCCCCAAAGGACGCTTTCGGAGTCAACGGCCAACCCGCCACGCCACCGCCCGAAGCGCCGCCGGAACCTCAAACCGCGCCCGAGCCGGAACCGGAAGCCCCGGCCGCCCAAGAGATCCCCTGCGAAGAGCCGCCAGTGGAGGTCGGCACTGCCGCGCTCTCTCCCATCGCGAGCAACATCGGATGGGGTGAGGAAGTGCTGCGGAAAGCCATCCTACTGGACGGCACCTACAAAGTCGGCCAGCATCTCGGCCTCACCCGGCCCGAGATAGACGAACGCATCGCCAAAGCCGAAGATGCCGCCGCCTCGACGGCGGCGGGAGTGTAAATCATGGAACAGAAACGAAACGACGAAGTTCCGGTACGAGTGGTGTGTCGTGGGAGGAGCTATACTGCGGAATACTACAACCACCAGGGCAAATGGAAAGAATGGCCATCGAGCGGCTTGTTCTCGCTTGAGGGGGCGAAGGCATTCGCCTTGCGCACGCCTCTCCCCGGCACGGTCGCCTGGGAGTCGCACCCCGGCCCGATCTGCCCGTATCGAGATGCTCAAAGACGCTTTATGCTAAACGACTCGAGGCCGATCAAAACTCTCTACTTCCCCGGAGAAAAAGGCGGATGCGTCATCGTCGGCCATTTTGGAATAACCAAGATAGACGTTTACGGAGAACCCGGCCAAGAAGCGTTGGTCGTCCCTTGGTTCCGAGTGTGGGAAGGGAGCACTGTGAGCAGGCGCTATAACGGAGCCTATGTGGATTCCGTTGTCTACGCCAAGCCCGAAGACAACGAGGTCTTTGAAAATGGACAGCCCAGCGAAACACCCGCTAAAGGCCAGTAACCTCCAGCGCGCATGGAAATGCCCCGCCGCGCCCTGGATGGAAACCCAGATCCCCGACGAAGACAGCGAACCGGCGCAAGAGGGCCGCAAGCTTCACGCCGCCGTCGTGCGCGCCGCTATGGGTCGCGGAGACTGGGAAATCGGGCTCGACCACGGACAGCGCGGACTCGTGCGGGCCTGCACATGGTTCCTGAAGGATTTGATGCCAAACGATAACGCCCGCACCGAGTACGAACTGAAGATCCCGGTGAATGGCGTCGCCGGAAAGCCGCTGTTGGAACGAAACGCGATCCTCGATGTACTGGTCATAGACGAAACCAACGCCCACTGTATTGTGGTTGACTGGAAATTCGGTCGCAAGGAGCCCAACACCGATGCCGCTCACGACCTGCAACTGCTCTGCTACGCCGTTGCGGTACACAGCTTCAAGCCCGAAGTCAAAAGCGTCTCGGTTTTCCGCTTCCACCCGCGCCAATATGAGAAACGCGAGACCAGCGTGACCTACTCTCAGGACTGGGAAGCGCACGAGGACACGATCCGCGCCATCGCCGAAATGTCCACACCCGACGCGCCTCTCGTGCCCGGCTCGCCGCAGTGCGAAGACTGCCGCGCGAAACCGATCTGTCCGGCGTTCAACCAGCAGACCCGCGACCTCGAACGCGCGATCCCGAAATCACTCCCGCCCGACCTCACGCCCGCCGACATGGCCCGCCTGCTCGAATGGGTGGAACCACTCAAAGCGGCCGGCAAGATGCTCGATCAAGTCACGACCTTGGCCCGCGCCGCCGTCGAGCAAGGCGTAGTGATCCGCAACCGCGAAGGCCACCTCCTCACGCTCAAGGACGGTAAAATCAGGCGCAAGATCGCCGACCCGGCCGCCGCGCGCAAGAACCTGGCGGCAATCCTGGACGACGAAACCCTGAACCAAATCAGCTCGATCTGCGTTGGCGCCGGCGAGATCGCCTACCGCAAGGCGAGCGGCCTGAAGGGCAAAGGCGCGAAAGAAGGCTTCGAGCGCTGCCTGGGCAGCGCATTGGCCCGAGTACCCGACCAGAAAAAATTAGTTTGGACGAAAGAGGAAACACCATGAGAATCGTCAGATTCACAGCCTCGAACTTCAAATGCCTAAAAGCCGTCGAAATCGTACCCGGAGACGCCAGCACGGTTGTCATCTCCGGCCCGAACGGCGCCGGGAAATCGTCCATCCTCGACGCAATAGCCGTAGCCGTCGCGGGCAAGCAGGGTGCCAAAGACCTCGTCCGACCGATCCGCGACGGGCAAAAAGCCGCAGAGGTCACAGTCGAAACCGAAGAGTATATCATCAAGCGCCGATGGACACAAAACGGAACTCCCGGCACACTCGCAATCACCGACCGCGAGAACCGCCGCTACACCAGCCCCCAGAAAATGCTCGACGATCTGATCGGGAACCTCTCTTTCGATCCGCTCGCGTTCTCAATGGAAACGCCCAAGGCGCAAGCACAGATGCTCGCCGAAATCGCGGGCCTTTCCAAGCCCCTGGCGGACCTCGACGCCAAGCGCGTCGGACACTACGCCGACCGCACCGACACCAACCGCGAAGTCAAACGGCTCCAGGGAGCCCTCGAAACAGTGGCCGTGCCGGACGGCACCCCCGACGAACCGATCGACCTCACGCAATTCAGTGACCGCCTCGTGGCGGCCGAACGCGAACGCAACCAGCAAAACATCGCGTTCAAGGATCTCGCATCCCTGCGCCAGAACGAAGGCGATCTGCGGAACCAACTGACGGAATTATCAGCCAAAGTAATAGCGGTCCAAAACCAGCTGCGCAAGACACTCGACGATCTGGCTCTAGCACAAAAAGAAGTCGAAGGCTTCACGGAGCCCGACGACGAAACGATTCGCCAGGACATGGCGACCGCACAGGAAACGAACCGGCTTGTGGAACAGAAGAAGCAAACGGAAAGCACACGGCGCGCACTCAAGAACGCACAAGCGCGGTCCGACGCAAGCACAAAGGCCATCGAAGCCCGCGACGCCGAAAAACTCCGCCTCGTGCGCGAAGCCAAGTTCCCGGTCGAGGGGCTATGCCTGGGTGACGAAGGCGTGCTCTACGACGGCATCCCTTTCGCGCAAACCTGCCTCTCCGGCAAACTCCGAGTCGGGATCGCAATGGCAATGGCGAATAATCCCAAGCTGCGCGTGATCCGCGCAAAAGACGCCAGCCTGCTCGACGCCAACAACATGGCCGTCATCGAAGACATGGCCGACGAACACGACTTCCAGGTTTGGCTCGAAGTCGTCTCGACCGACAAAGGCGTTGGCATCCGAATCGAGGAAGGCCAGGTCTGCACCGAGAGCGCCCCCGCATAGCGCGGGCCGGAGCCGTCCGCCGCCGCATACCCCAGGCCACCCCTACTGGCGGCGGGCGGCTTGAAAAACAGGCAGGAGACGCGCAACATGGGAACCGACAGCAAAATCGAATACACCAACCACACCCTCAATCTCTGGATCGGCTGCACAAAGGTCAGCGTCGGATGCGACCACTGCTACGCCGAAGCCTGGTGCAAACGCTGGGGCCACGACTTCAACATCGTCACCCGCACCAAGCCCGCCACATGGCGCCAGCCCCTCGCGAAAGATCGCGAAGGAAACTACAAGTGGGAACCCGGCGACACCGTCTTCGTCAATACGTTATCCGATTTCTGGCATCCCTGCTCCGACCCCTGGCACCAGGAAGCCTACAGCCTCATGCGCCAGCGACCCGATCTCACCTGGATACTCTGCACGAAACGGCCCGAGCGCATCAACGCCGCCTCCGACTCCCCCTTGTCCACTATCTTCCTCACCACCGCCGAAAACCAAGCCACGCTCGACGCCCGCGCCCCCCTCCTCATCGCCAACACCTTCGGTCGCGTTCGCGGCATCTCCATCGAGCCGATGCTTGGCCCCATCGTCATCCCCGACGAAATCCTTGAGCAGATCGACTGGGTAATCGTCGGCGGCGAGAGCGGCCCCCACGCCCGCCCCATGCACCGCGACTGGGTCTGCAGCATCCGCGACCAGTGCCAAGACCCCGGCCAAGGCCACCCCGGCCGCCCCTTCTTCTTCAAACAATGGGGCGAGTGGGTCGGCGGGGAATTCGACGGGCGCAAAGGAAAGGCCATCCTTGACGACGGCACCATCTTCTGGACCAACCCCGGCCACCCGAAGATCCACCACTGGCCCCGCCAAGATAATAGCGCCTACTGGACGCCCATCTCTGCACGCGTCGGCAAAGCCCCCCACACACTGCACCGCATGACTGACCCCGGCGCGAAGAGCAACAACCGCCTCCTCGACGGCCAAGAACACAGAGGGAAACCAACCCGAAAGGAAACACCATGAGCATCGAAACCGCAACAATCGAGCCCGTGGGCAAGGTCGAGGAAGAAACCCTGCCCAACCTCAACCAAGTCCTCCCCTCCGGAGTGCCGCGCGAGGTCATCGAAAACCACCCCGCCGGCAGCCCCGCCGCAGCCTACCGCGACCACTTCGGCGAGGAACCCGTGATCGACTCCGAGAACTGCCTTGTGCATGACGGCATGATGATCGGCCAGACCGGCGATGTGACCGGATTCTCCGACGCAGCCGCAACCATCGAGCCCGAGGCCAATCCCGTGCCAGAACCAAACCTTGGAGACGCCCAACTGCGTGAGCGACACCACAAACTGCAATACCATCTCTCACAAGCCCTGGTCGAGCAGGAATTCTGGCGGAAAACAGTCGACCATCGCTTTTTCCGCGAATTCATCGAGAACTTCCGCCTCGACTTGGCCCCGCAGCTTGTCGCGACCGTCGAGAGTTTCCTCCGCGCCAAAAAAGCGGCCGAGTTTCTGGAAATCCAAGCCCATGTATGCGCACGCAAGAATCTGATGGGCGCGTTCGCGTCGCGCGCCAACGGCGAAAACGTCAAGAACGCCCGCGAAGCCCTCGAAGACTTCGAGGAAAACAACGCTCTGTTCCTGCGCTCCTACTCCTGACCCGGAAAGCGCCCGCGCCATGTCACACGCAACCGCCACCGATGCGGAAAAAGATACCTACAAAATATGGCGGGAATCCTTGCTCCGCACGACAGTGCCAGCACGCTTTAGTGCCGGTTTTCGCGGGTGGGAATCGCGACGCGCCGAACAGGGCACCCTGGAAGCGTCGGCACGCCAGTGGGTGAAAAACTTCCAGCCCGGATGCACCGGCCTGCTACTGGCCGGCGTGATCGGATGCGGCAAAACGCATCTGGCCTGCGCCATCCTCCTGCTGCTTATAGAACAGGAAAAGGCGTCGTTCGTGAAGTTCCAAAATGTGACCGATCTGGCATCGGAGATTCGGGGATCGTGGGACCACCGGGACGAAAGCGAGTGCGCTATTATCGAGAGCTTGCTGGAAACGGAAGTGCTTGTTCTGGACGATATCGGCGTGGGCATGGAACGGAATCAAGAAAAGGGCAGTTACATGATTGAGCGGTACTATGAGCTCTTTGACCGCATCACGCGCCGCGGCAGTCCCGTGCTGATCGTAACCACCAACCACACGCTGGACAAACTCAAGAATCTGTTCGGCCCCGGCGACGGAGAGCGCATCGTGTCGCGTCTCGGAGCCCTGACCGCGCCCCTGGGCGAGTTCCCGACATGCGACATGCGCCGCGCGCAACGGGAAAGTGAAGGATAACAAAGCCATGAAATGGAAATTTCTTAGGACTCAGGAAAAGCTAATTGGCGAAATTGAACCCGGCGTGTATATCATAGCATGTCTCAAAAACATCCATATCAAGAACCACGGCGAAGTTGAGTGGGCGGAGCTCTTTGTCCGAGGGCTGGCTTATGACATCAGCCACAATTTGCCGGATGGAGCGTCAAGCCTTGTCCTTATCAAACGGGCATTACTCCTCGGCGTTTGCGAGATGTGTAAGGACGCCTTATTCCATGCGGGCGTGTCTACTGCGGTTTGGCGGCAGATATACGCCCAGGCAAAGTGAGGAATTGAAGCCATGACCGAAACCGACCTCTGCAACCACCTGATCCAGAGCGCCGCGAAACACGGCTGGACCACCCCACGAACTATGCCGAGATCCGCGACCAAGTACGAAGGGAGACCTCGAACCATGACAAATGCTGACAAGCACCCCCCGCTGCCCCCCCTCCCCCCGAACGCAGAGGCGCTGGGGTTCAAACGGATCGCGGGACACACCACCTTTCAGTTTCCCGGTGGCAACCGCCTCGTCGTGAGCAAGGTCACCGGGGTGGCCCGGAAACTGATTGGCCTCCTTGCCGCATGGGAAAGCACCGACCCCAATGCCACCGATGCGTGGTGGGGGTGGGCCGAGGAGGAAACGGCATGAAAACAAAAGCCCTGAGTTTGACCACGCCGCTCGTGCAAGCGTTTATCGACGGGCCGCGTTTTGGCCACTATCCGAAACGGGAAACCCGCCGTCTCGAGAAGAGCGATAAACCGCCGTGGAAAATTGGCGAAGTGCTGTGGATTCGAGAGCCGGCGGAAATCTTCCGGTTGATTTACGAGGACAGTAAAGAACCCAAATGCGTTCGCCTGTGGTATCCGGCAGATGAAGAGCCGAGTGCATGGATTGACTGGCCTAAACGCTTAAAGTGGCGTCCAAATGACACCGTGAACGAACGCTGCCCGAACGGCGTCTTTCGCGAGGGGGCGCGGCATTTTGTGAGGGTGACGCACGTGTGGAAACACTTGCTGAACAACATGAATGGGTTCGATGCCACCAACGAGGGTATTCCTCTGCGGCCATTCGACCCCGGCTTAACCCACGCAGGCCACTGCGAATTACTAATCCAGGATTTCGCTGAGATGTGGGATGGAATCTACCCGTGCCGTTCATTCCTGACAAATCCCATCGTTTGGGCCTGCCGCTTCGAGCCGTGCGAGAGACCGAAAGAGGAAACGGCGAGCTGAATGTGGATACTCCCCAAACAACTGCTCACCTTGCCCTGTGCGCCGGATACGACGGCTTCGGACTTGGACTCTCGCAGCTTCTTCCGTCTTTGCGAACGGTCGCTTATGTGGAGATCGAAGCCTTCGCCGTCTGGAACCTGGCGCAAAAGATGGAAGCGCTATGCCTGGCTCCGGAGCCTGTCTGGACGAATCTGCATACCTTCCCCGCGCGAGCGTTTCACCGAAAAGTGGACATCCTCACTGCCGGATATCCCTGCCAACCCTTTTCCGCTGCCGGTAAACAGCGCGGCGATAAAGACCCTCGTCACCTCTGGCCCGCCGTGCGGCGAACAATTAGACTTGTTCAACCAAACTGGGTCATACTCGAAAACGTTGAGCGGCACATCACGCTTGGACTCTCCACAGTCCTTGCCGATCTGGAAGAAGATGGTTACCGAACTACGCCGGGATTATTCAGCGCGCTTGAAGTGGGCGCTCCGCACAACCGAAAGCGCATCTTTGTGCTGGCCTACCGCGAGGGCTTCGGACGGCGAGAAGGGCGGACCGAACCAGCGCGGATCGAAGGGCGACCAAATGCTGCCCTCGGCGGTCTGGGCCACTCCGATGTCGCGGGATCACCGCAGCGGCAAAACATCGCCCAGGACGATGGCGAAGAACAGCCGGCCCCTCTCGGAACAGGTTGTCTCTGGCCCGCCCGCCCCAACGAGCCCCAGCACGAATGGGAACCCCCCAGGACTGTGGCCAATGCCCGCGACCGACTCGTTCCGCTCGCGCGGCGGGAACCGCAAAACGGAAATGGGGCTCGACCAGATGGCGAGGAAGGTCTGGCCCACGCCCAAAGCCATGACCGGCGGCCCGAACTCGAAACGCGACCAGCGTCCGCAGACGGGCGGGCCGGACCTTCAGGAAGCGGTGAAACACCAGCCTGGCCAACTCAGCCCGCGATGGGTCGAAACCCTGATGGGCATCCCGATAGGCTGGACGTGCCCGAGCTGTACGTCTCCTGTGATTCCCGCGTTGACGAACTCGCCCTCTGCGGAAACGGCGTAGTCCCCATCGTCGCCGCCAAGGCGTTCGCCGTACTCTACGAGGAACTGACGGAAAAAGGAACATGAGTCCACACTATTATTAAGGAGCGCCAACCATGTTAGAACAATGCGACATTTGCGACAGGCTGCAATCAGTGCGGCAAAACTATCTGCTCAGCATGTGGCGACGAGGAGAGTTGCTGTCCCAACTGCGGGTACTGCCCCGCAGACGAGGAGGGTTGACGTGACAACCAAAATGCTCTCTTTCTTCGCCCCCGGCATCCCGATCACACAGGGAAGCAAAACCCCGATGGGCGTCAAGAGCGGCAAGTGCATCATGGTCGAATCCGCCAAGGGCCTCAAGCCCTGGCGCGAGGCGGTCAAGTACGCCGCGATTGCCGAGAAAAACCCCGACTGGATACCCTTCACCGGGCCGGTCAAACTCTCCGCCCTGTTCGCTTTCCCCCGGCCCAAAAACCACTACAAGGGAAACGACCCGACCCGCGAACTCAAACCCGGAGCGCCGTTCTACCACTACCTGAGCCAGAAAGACCTCGACAAGCTCTTGCGCGCCGTGTTCGACGCCCTCACGCAAGCGAATGTCTACCGCGATGACGGACAGGTCGCCGCACTGGAACACGTGGTCAAGCGCTACGCAAACCAATTCCGCGTAGGCGACAATTATGCCGACGAAGATCCCGGCGCCACGATCTTTCTGAGGGGGCTGGAGTAGCCATGCCCCTTGTAACCGCCCCAGCGCTCGCCCGGATGCTCCCTATCAGCGTCAAAATCATTGCCCGCTTGCGCAATCGAGGCGCGATACCGTACTATAAGGCCGACAAGAAATACCTGTACGACCCAGCCGAGGTACGGGAGGCCATACGCCATGCGGCGGCGGAGGCGTTTGACGCGACGGAGACGAAAGCGACGATTGAGGAGGTAGGCTGATGAACTATATTGTACGCGTGAACTCTAATTGGAGTGACCGCCCCATCAAAGCGTGGATTATCGGCGTTATTCAGGCTGAGAACCCAGTGAGGTTGCGGGAACTGCTGAGGGATTACGGTTTGGCCCGTGGAGAGTACAAGGAATACGACGGCCCGATGATGTTTACTGCGCTTATAGACAATGAAGAGGACCCGAGCGAGAGGCGCTTCTGGGGCGAAGGTTTTATGGTGGATATGGAAGAGCCTCTTGAGGACATCGCGTACAGTGAGGGCGGCTGGACGCCAATTGAGCGCCGGAAGGGGGAAGGGTGATGCCGGTTTACGTGCATGAAAGCGAATGCTGTGACTCTTCATATCGACACTCGGGAAACCCGGCACACCATGTCTATGTCTGTGACAGATGCGAGACGTTCTTTGTCGTCAACGACCGTGAAGACAGGTCTGGCCGTGGGCGCGAAACGTTAGACAGGCGTTAGAAACCGCTTGGCGAAAGCCGGGGCGGCAAGATAACGAGAGGCGAAAGCCGGAAGGAGAGGGTGATGGCGTATGACCAAGTGTTAGATAATGCCGGAATGAGGACAGCAACGGCTACAGATCCCGACGGAATCAGGGACAATCCAACAGGCGACTGTGAAATCTGCGGGAGAGGCTCGGAATGCGAAGACGCGGCCCGAAAACTCGCCAAATTAGAACGTGACTTTGCCAGCCTCGTCGAACTCGACAAGGCCCGCCGCGTCGAGAACGCCGCCCTCGAAGCGAAGGTCGCGACTCTCGGATTCGACAACGAGACGCTCGAAGCCCAAAACACGGAACTAAATGCCGAGAACGAGACGTTTGCAAGAGCGCTTACCCGAGCACCGATACCGCAAGACGGTTCTTCCGAATTTGGGGAAACAGAGAAATTTCAGAACGCTTCTTGGAATGCAGAACCTCTCTTGGAGAAGATGCGGGCGAGCCAAGCGTCAGAAGCGAAGGTCGCGGCGCTCAAAGCGGAGAACGCGGCGCTCAAAGCGGAGAACGCGAAATTGACAGATCGCGTCTGGCGCGACGCGAACACCAACGACAACTTGGTGCAAAGCGGCGTGCTGTTGGGTGCCCAGGTGGTTGCGTCAGAAAAGAAGGTCGCGGCGCTGGCGGGGCTACCGTGGTTGGCCTTCAATGCGGCCTGGCACAACAAAGGGATCGACATCATGTCGGACTGGATGGAGTCTGGTTTTTCAGCCCGCCTCCGCGCGATTCTGAAATTCGAGAGCGAAAGCCGGGAAGGAGAAGGGTGAAGGGGGAATGCGGAATGCGGAATGGGGAATAACGACAGGCGAAAGCCGGAAAGGAGAGGACGATGACGAAACGAAACATTAGGTCGGTTGCCCCTCGCCGTTTCTGCCAACGCGACCGCTGCATGTCGAAAGCAACGTTCGTGGTCGATAAAACCTACTATTGCGCACCGCATGCTGTGGAACTGGGCTATCTGTGCGACAAGTGTCGCGAGAAATCGCCTCAAGAGGGGGACAGTGTTTGTTCGGCTTGCTGCCGCGAGATCCTACTCGAAGCGCAAGTTAAGGCGCTGAAAACGAAGGTCGCGGCGGTGGCGGCGCTGGTGAAGGAGGCGCACGCGGAAGGGTGGCAGGAGTCGTGGAGCTGGGAAGGTTCGTGTTCCCGCATTGAACTCCGCGCGATCCTGGAGCCCGAGAGCGAAGGCCGGGAAGGGGAGGGTGATGGCGAATGACAAATGTTCTTGTTGCCAGGGCGATACAGACGGGAGGCCTTGGCGGCTTTGTGAAACATGTAGACGCGGACACCAGCGGGCTCTTCACAATCTGCAAAAAGAGAACAAACAACGGGGATCTGAGATTTCCGCTTTGAACGCGAAAAACGCCGCCCTGAAGGCGAAGGTCGCGGCGCTGGCGGGGCTGGTGGAAAGGGCGTGGCATGTGTTACCGCGCGGCAACTCGTTCCGGGGTTCAGTGATCGAGTCAAAACTCCGCGCGATCCTGGCCGAGCCTACCCCGCCCGCTGAAACTCGTACGCCGCCCCAGACACCGCAATCAGCCGAAGGCACTTCACCAGAGGCGGGCCGTCCCCCACAAGACCTTCCGGCGGCGGAACCCCAAGGTCCGTCTCCATGACCGGCCGCGGCTTGATCCGGGCATCCTCCAGCGCCTTCAGCACGTCGCGCGGGTAGATCGCTAAGACCTTCTCAGACACATACTCCAGCGCCTTCAGGTGCGGGTTCTCTTTCCAGTAGTCCGCATCCCCGTACGGTGCCACCCCGGCCAGAAGCATCTGATCCAGGATCTCGACACCGTGCATACCGCCGATCAGTTCTGGTTCGGTCCAACTCGGGAAGAAGTCCGAGTCAATCTCCGACATCGTGTGTAACAAGTGGTGCTTTCCGAACGTCTTGCCGTACTCGGCCGCCGACGCCAGATCGTAGTGGAAATCGTACGGGCCGTCTTCCTCCTTCGACATTTCCAAAACCTGCCGCCAGAACGTGCTCAGCGTCCGTGACGAGGCGGTGACGCACCGTAGCACCGTCCATGCACCGTCTTCGTCCACATGCGCCACGAGAGAGGCCGAATCGCTGGCCCGGCTGAACCACGTCGCCCGCACAAGGAAACCGGGGCGGTCATGCAGCGCGAGCGAGCCTTCGATATGCAGGAACCAACCGCCCTTCGGGTTCCGGTAGACGCTCGGCTCCTGAATCATCTGATGGTGATCCCCGGCCATCGGGAACGCCTCTTCGCCCACTTCGCGCGCGAACGTGTAGGCCAGCGCGTCGGGCCAGTCCGGCGAGTGCTTCAAGGTCCGCTTCTGGTAGTCCGGCTTCGGCTCGATCTTGATTTGGCCCCGCGGCGAAGGGTGGTACTCCAGCGTTGCCGCCTGTTCCAGGTTCCGTAGCAGCTCATAGCCGTTCAGTTTCTTCGGGATCGCCAAGTAGTCGAGCGCCGCCTTCATGCGCCCCCAGCATTCCGCCCGCTCGTTGAAGTACCTTACGCTGTCGTGCGCCCGCGCGCCGCCGATCACGCGAATGGTTGGCAACCCGTCCGCGAGCAGGTTGTCCGCGAGCCCGGACCCGATACCGCTGGCGTCCACCTGGAAACTCTCAATTCGGTTCCGGAACTTCCGGTTCACCATCTTGATAAGCCCGCGCAGCTTTGGCTCGGGCAGGCCCCGATGCCCCTCGCACCAATGAACGGCGGTCTCGCCCCGGACGATGATAACGCTTTCGTCGCCCGTTTCGCTCCAGCCCACGTCCACGCCCATCACGAGCCGACCGTCTTCTTCCCAAGGGATCGCCGTCCGCTGCCCGCACGCCCGCACGACCGTCAGCGAAATGAAGATCATCTCGCCCTGATCCGGCAGGCGCCCCAGAACGCGGAAACCATACTCCGGGGAATCCTCGCCGTACTCCCGTTTCCAGGATTCGAGCATCTCGCACGACGCCAGGCCCGGCACGACGGTCCGCCGCGCGCGCACGTTCGGGGAGTTCTCACTGTTCAGCTGTAACACATTCCACACGTCCGGCGTCCGAATCGCATCGGCGAACGCGCCTTCCGAGCGGGTTGGGTTGCCGAACATGACCATGTGGTCATCCGGCGAACTGAGCAGCGACTTCATAGCCTCGAAAACGGGCGGGCGCAGCTCGGCCGCCTCATCGGAGATGACCAGCGTACCGCCCGCACTGTGCCAGCCCTGGGCCGGGGTGGCCTTCATTGGGGAAATGCCGACCGCGCCCCACTCATCGGCCCAGCGCCAGGTGTGCGAGAGAACCGTCTGAGGAAAGATGTGTGGCTGAATCGAGATCGCATCCCGCATACCGGGAAAAATCTTCTCGATAACGGCATCCCACGACGCCCCCGTGATGATGACGTAGCTGTACGGGTGGCTCAGAAGCCAGAGCGGCGGGATCACGCGCACGTTGTAGGTCTTGCCTGTGGAGTGTCCCGAAGGAATCGCGGAGCGCTGGTTATGGAAAACCGCCTCGGCCGCCTCAGCCTGTCCGGGGCTGCCGTCCGGGCCTTCCCAACACCGCACCCCGAACAGAATTTCGATCCATGGTATGGGGTTCTCCCGAATGCTCCGGCAAAGCTCTGCGGATTCTTCCGGGGTGCGGACTCGGAACTTGAGGTTGGGTTGGAATAAGCGTTGGCGTTCCATCATCGCTCCGGCGGGTTAGATTGCCCAGAACCATCGCGCTCCTGGATAGGCTCGGTCGGCCGCCGATACCAGCCGCAGTAACATTTCGTGGTGCGCCTGCTCGGTTGTCTGGCGTTTCTCGGTCTCGGCGCGCCAGGCGTGGGCGGCAAACGATGTGATCGCGCCTGGCGGCAGCGGTTGACCATCCCACGGCTGCCATTGCCCGTCTACGTGTATCATGGGCACTGCGCGATTCAGGCGCTCGATGTCGGCGGTCACGCCGTGGAGTTCGTGGCGTGCGCGTGTTCTGCGCAGGAGGTCACGCATCGTTTGGTTGAGCTTTGGCATCATTATCCTCCGGGGGCGGCGTCCAGCCCTGCGCGATCAGGAGTCGGCGGATTCGGCGCTCCTTGAGTTGGGCGAGGTCGATATGTTGACGTTTCAGGTCTGCCGCAATCCCGTCGGAGATCCACGGCCGCTGCTTGAGGTCTACGTCGAGATAGAGGCATCGCAATTCGGGCGCGGGCCTCGTCTTGGGCTTGAGGCTCAGTTCGATGCGGAGCCTGCCGAGGCTGAGGGTTGCCATTTTCTCACCTTTCGTCGGGCCACTCGCCCCAGGCGCGGGCGATGCGCCGGTCGTATGCTGCACGGGCGCGGGGGTCCGGCTCGTCCTCGAAATCCAGCCATGTGCCCGCCATTTGGCTCTGTGTGTTGGCCTCGTCGAGCCCGGCGTGGTAACCCTGTATCCATTCCTCTGAGGGGGCGACAACGATCGGTTCGTCGCCCTGCCCGGCTGCAAGGCCGTCGTAGTAGGATGCTTGCTGATCGTCGTTCCAGTGCGAGGGGGCGGCGACAATCGGTTCGTCGCCCTGCCCGGCTGCAAGGCCGTCGTAGTAGGATGCTTGCTGATCGTCGTTCCAGTGCGAGGGGGCGGCGACAATCGGTTCGTCGCCCTGCCCGGCTGCAAG